>ENA-ORXM01001862-ORXM01001862.1-marine-metagenome-genome-assembly--contig:-NODE-1862-length-27147-cov-4.091540_pt1 | contig 27147 bp, 23 predicted proteins | sample MGYA00237867_ERZ511480 | MGnify/ENA primary metagenome ERZ511480 (study PRJEB26309, sample SAMN06266103) | marine metagenome | isolation source: Algal blade | place: United Kingdom:Sidmouth, United... | reverse complement strand
TTTTTTCCAATTGTTATTCAACATTTTTAAAACCAAATAACCTAAGCTGCTCATCCCGTTCTCTGAGTTTGATAAGATGACCACAGCGGTATCTGTATTGTCGACCATTCCTATAAAAGCTCGGTGGCCAGCAGTAGATCCTGAATGCGCTACAACTTCACAATGTTTTTTCTTAATAATATGCCAACCCAACCCAATATAAGTGTTTTTATCGATCGCAGTATGTTCCGTTGCTTGCTGTGTTTCTTTTAAATTTTCATAAAGACCAGTGGCATTGATTCCTATTTGCATTTTTGAAAATTTTAGGAGATCTATCATTGTGCTCTTTATTCCAACTGAGGCTTCAAAGGATTTGTATGTCCAGGGATTAGCCTTTTTTCCAATAATATTATGTCCGATAGATAACCGCTTTAATTGCGACTCATTCAAATCAATTCGAGTATCATCCATTTCCAAGGGATCCATTAATTTCTCGATCATGACATCTTCAAAATCTTTATTCAAGGTATGTTCTATCGCATATTCTAATAGCGCAAAACCAACATGTGAGTATTGATAAACTTTTTCAGTATGTTTCGTTCTAAAATTCTTATAGAACTCAAAAAAATCTTCCTCACTATAATGAGCATATGGATTGTTTGCATCTTTTTCCTTTAGACCTATACCGTGAGGTAATCTTGGTAGACCAGTGGTGTGTGTCACTATATCCTTAATGGTAATATCTAAAGATGAATTTCTGTACTTTTGTGGTAGATAAGTGTTTATAGGTTCTTTGTAATCAAACACACCTTCTTTGACTAAAAGGTGCGCTAAATTTGAAGTGATCACTTTTGAGATACCACCAATTTCAAAAATGCTGCTATCACTAATGGTAAGATTTGAATTGCGTTCGATACTTCCAAAGTCATATATATAAGTTGAGTCACCTATGATCACCCCCAGAATAAAACCAGGAACTTTTTCATAAGAGATCTGTGCATCATAGTAGATGATCTTGTTAATTTCTTTTAGTATTTGCGCCTTGTTATGCTGTGCACTAATTGACTTTAAAGAAAGACAGAAAATTGTAATTATAGAAAACCTTATTAATTGCTTCATGAAAATAATTGCTTAGACTATATTTTTTTCCCTTTGATGGCTTTAGCTATGTTAATGTCAAGAGCCTTGTGTGCAATAGGAGTGGAGTAAGAATTTAACTCTTCCATTGCCTTATTTATTTCATCCTTATTTCCATTTTTAATTTGCAGCACCAAATTTTCCTTAAATTTAGTGATTTCTGCAATCTCTTGCTCCGTTAAAATATCAATATTCTGTTTTATAAATTTTTCTGTACTTAAAACTACATTATTAGCCTCGTTTTTGGCCTCCTGTAGCACTTTGATCTCCATATCCTCGGAAGCATGTTTGATGGAATCCAATAACATTAAAGCCATTTCTTCTTCGCTGAGACCATATTGTGATCTAATTTCTATTTCTTGTTCTAACCCGGATCGATTCTCCTTTGCCTTCACTTTCAATATCCCGTCAGCATCAAGCAGGAACTGAATTTCAATTTTTGGAATGCCTGCAGACATAGGTGGAATTCCTTTAAGTATAAAGGATGCCAATTTTCTATTGTGCTCTACAAGGTCGCGTTCTCCCTGATAAACTGAAACTTTTAAGTTTTTTTGACCGTCAATTGACGTCGTGTAGCTACGTCCTACTCTTGAAGGGATTTTAGAATTCCGGGGAACAATTATGTCCATTAATCCACCGACAGTCTCTATACCCAGAGACAGTGGCGTCACATCCAGCAATAATAGATCCTTATTATTCCCAGCCAAAATATCTGCTTGTACCGCTGCACCTAAGGCAACTACTTGATCTGGATCAATGTCGTCAAATACCTCCTTACCAAAGTAAGAAGAAACCATCTGTTTCACCAATGGAACCCTTGTCGATCCACCAACCATCACGATGTGATCGATGTCTTCAAATTTTAGTTTGGCATCAGACATGGCTTTTTCACACGATTGTATAGTCTGTTCAACAAGTGGTTTGACCAAAGCATCAAATTGATCTTTAGATATTTCCAAGGCTATCTTATTACCATCTATCTCCAATGTGGAAAAGAAAGATTTTTTCGTACTTAATACCTTCTTAGCTTTTTCAGCTAGCAATCTTAATTGTTGTCCAAAAGTCTTACTGGATAGATTTTTTTCTAATCCATGTTTTTCTATCCAATAATGTTGAATTTTATGATCAAAGTCATCGCCTCCTAGAAAAGTATTTCCATGCGTGGATAAGACTTCAAAAATACCATCCTGAATTTGTAGTATCGAAATATCGAAAGTCCCACCGCCTAGATCGTAAACAGCGATCGTTTGGTCCTCTTTTTGTCCGAGGCCATAAGATAAAGAAGCAGCGGTTGGTTCGTTAACAATACGCAAAACTTCTAACCCGGCCAACTTGCCCGCGTCTCTGGTCGCTTGTCTTTGCGTATCATTAAAATAGGCAGGGACCGTAATGACTGCTTTTGATACAATTTTATTTAGCTTATTCTCAACCAAAGACTTTAGTTCTTTCAAGATCTGAGCAGATAACTCAATGGGAGAGTAATATTTGCCATTGATATTGATCTTGACCAATTTGTCTTCATCTTCATCAATGACTTTGTAAGAAAAGTATTTCTCAAAATCCTTGACGTCCTTGAAAGCCTTACCCATTAACCGTTTGATAGAGTAGATCGTATTTTCTGGATCTAATACTAATTGTCTTTTAGCGGCCTCTCCAACTATGATGTCTCCCTCTGGAGAAAAGTAAATAACGGATGGAATCAAATTGTTAGAACCTGTTTCATTCTGAATCGCTACAGGTGCACCATCTCGCATATAAGCGGCTAGACTATTGGTTGTACCTAGGTCAATACCAATGATCAGGTCCTTCTCTGCTTTGCCAGTCTTTAAATTGATCGATATTTTAGCCATTGTATGATTCTGTTAAATGCATAAAGATATAATCCTAAATCTTACTTTAATAACCCATTAGTTTTAACATTGTTTTTTATTTTTAGGTTTATGATCAAGAAGCAGGTGTTATCATCAAAAGCCACCAGGCTATTCGTAGTTTTAGCAGGCTTTTTCATCTGCAATGCCCTAGTTGCAGAGTTCATTGGGATGAAAATCTTCGCACTCGAACCCAGTTTAGGTTTTGAGCCACTTAATTGGGTTTTATTCGGAAACAAAGGCTCCCTCATGCTTACAGCAGGGGTTTTGCTTTGGCCAGTGGTCTTCATTATGACTGACATAATCAATGAATACTTTGGGAAAAAAAGCGTGAAAATGTTGTCATACTTAACAGCTGGATTGATCAGTTATGCCTTTATTATGGTATTTATAGCCATCAGATTGGTTCCTGCTGATTTTTGGAATGAAGATTACATCAATAGTGGTGTTCCAAATACTCAAGCGGCATTTAGTGTCGTATTTGGACAAGGGATGTGGATCATTATTGGTTCCTTGGTTGCTTTTTTGATCGGACAGATCATTGATGCGATAGTATTTTTTAAAGTTCGCCAAATCACGGGTGTGTCTAAAGTTTGGCTGAGAGCAACCGTTTCAACTTTGATTTCTCAATTTATAGATTCATTTGTAGTGCTATACATAGCCTTTGTTATGGGACCTGCTCAATGGACGATCTCCTTGTTTCTTGCAATTGGTACCGTCAATTATTTATACAAACTCTTTATTGCAATTTTGCTGATTCCTGTGCTCTATATAGTACATTTTTTTATTGATAAGTATCTAGGTAAAGAAATATCTAATGAATTGAAAGAGCTTGCAATGGTGTCTTAATTTTAATAAAAAAGCCAATGAGATATTCATCTCACTGGCTTCATCTTGCATGTGGTTTTCATCTTTTCTTAGAGGCTATTGTCTAAGGATAGTCCCTCAGAAAATATATCTTTCAAAGATTCTTCTATCAAATATTCTTCTTCTCCGTCCAATAAAAATATTTCAACTTTGAAGTTTCTTCCGAGCTTATCTTTTTCATGATACAGAGCCAGTTGTATTGGTTCTCCTTCATAAACAAAGTCGTGGCACTCATCATAGTCAACTAATCTATTTACTGTCACTGGCACATAAGATTCATTGTCTTCATCAAGGATCTTTATTCTAAAGTTCTGCTCCAGCAATTGACTAAATACTGGATTCTCCATGTTAAATTGTAGAAAAGTAAATTTCCAGTTTTTTCCTTTATTATTTAGCTTCTTAATCTTTCTTCCAAATTTATCTTTTCTACAAGACACGTATTCATAGTTGATACTTGTATTTTCTACCAAATTATAGATAGGTGATTTAGATGAAAATTCACTCACTGCAGCAGTCGAAACTATGCCCCCAGTATTATCTATCGGCTTGTCTTCTGTTGATTGAACGATGTATAACTTTGGTTCTTCTTGAGAATTACCTTTGTTTATTTCATCTAGAGTCTCCTTTGAAGTTTCTTTTGAAGCAATAATAGAAGTTGCCTTTGAACCAATTTTTGCATTAGAATTATTTGCGGTGGTAACTTTGGTTAATTGTGTTTTTTCTATTTTCTGCTGCGTCACATCAATGGCTTTTTTCTTAGCACTCACTTCTTCTCTTGTTACAGAAAGAACAGTTTCCTTTTTGACTAGGTCTTTTTGCACATTGGTTAACGCTTGTTTTTTCTCTTTGAGATCACTTTTTGCATCAGCAATTATTTGATCAAACACAACCAACTCTTCATCTTGTTTATCAGTTTGATTCTCCATGTTATTACTAACCACAAGTGCCTTTACTTTGGTAGATTTTTCTGTTTCTAGAATATGGACCTTAGTTCTTGCACTGTTTACATCTAATTCTAAATTTGTAACACGCTTTCTCAATCGTGCGATCTGATATTCAAATTTGGTTACCTTTTTTGTGAGTATATTATTCTCATCAACAAGTAAAGAAAGTTGCTTCTTTAATAATCCATTTTCGGTAGAAAAGTGATAAAGACTTTCTTCTAAATCATCAATGCAGTCATTCTGCTTTGCTATGGTTGTAGTGAAAGAAGAAAGATCAACAATCTCGTTTTCTTGATTGAAATGTAAAAAACCTAAAACCAATAATAGGCAAGCTAGAGAGAATAGGATAAAGTTTTTCATGATATCTATAGGTTTAACGCTTGTTATTTAATACGTTAACCATATTACGATACATATATATGATTGTTTCATATATGATAGGTCTAAATAAAAGAGGAAATATTAGTGGAAAATTTGTCGGTTCGGAGTACTACTTGTACAGACATTGATTACGGTTGAAAACGCAACAAGTTACAAATCGAAAGTTTTGATTCGATACAGCCAATTGTTGTTCCCTATAACTTTCAGTCGTATGCGTCAGTATGTCTGCATCCTTTGGCTGCTACAACATTGGATGCATTTTAATTGCCTATTTTTGGATGACTATGTCTCTGTCCCTGTAATAATTTAGAAATACCTACTTTTCAATCTTATATAAATTTTCAAAATAAATACCATACCAGAGCCCAGTCCCAGAAACCATCAAACTATCTAAGGAGAATTTTTTCATCACCTCTACAAATAGGGGGAGCCCCAAACGCATGACAAGCAATTTGTCAATATTCTTGATCTTCCTAAGGTCTTCATGCTTTTCAACATCTGAAGCCAGCGCTTTAGAATCACCATAATGTAGATCAAGTTTCTTTTCTATATCATCTATCTTTGCTGTAAGTCCTGATACTGTCAATACAGTTCCGTGCTGTTTTGGATTTCCGATCTTACCTGTAGCAGAGGTTATCGCAGACCCTACACTGATACAAAGGATTGATTCCGCATCAACAATGGCTTTTGCAATAGGGGATATGTAGAAATCTTTCAAAAGCTCTGAGACTATGACGTCCGATTCTGCTAATGCTGTTTTAAGCCCTTTTTCTATTGAAGCCTTCTTGATAAGGTCTTTTATCAGGTTGGTTGTACCAAGCTCCAAACTACAAGTTCCGTTTAGTACACCTTCACCTGTAAAAATGGAGATCTCTGTTGAACCACCACCTTGGTCGATCATGATCACATTGCTCGTGTTATTCAGCTTGACATTATGAGGACGACTAAACATAAATGCTGTAAGTGTACCCAAAGCCTCCTCTTCCTTGTTCAAAATCTTGACATTTATGCCGCAATTTCTTCTTATAGATTTGATCATTTCTTCCTTATTGACTGCATTTCTATAGACAGCAGTGGCAACGGTGTACAATATGGCCACTCGCTTGCCATCTGCGGTTCGCACCATGTCCATGATTGCAGGAACGACATTGTTTTCAAAGAAGTCCATGTCCATCTCATTGGACTCATCTAGACCCAATCCAGTTTCAGTCTTAATTGCATTTCTATAAAAATATCTAAAGTCAAAACCGTTCGTCTTTATCTGTGGAGCATCACCGATTAATAATTTTACTGCCTTGGTAGAGAGTTCCAGTACCCCAATCGCACCTTCTTCTTTGCCTGGGTCTAAAATTGTCTTGGATCTTCTATATAATTTATCTAATTCTGCCATCTAATTATGTGTAAAGGTTAATATTGTTATGATCCAGTCGGCCACCTAGCCATGAATGAATTGTTTAATTTTTAAAAATCGAATATAGGAAATAATTTCATGCAACACCTTTAAGATAAAAAAACAAAAAAAATGAATAACCTATTATCGTTCCTTAACTGTCTAATTCGCTATATTTAGGTATAATTAAATTGTCAAAGGAATGAATGACACTCTATTCATATTTATTCATTAAAATTAAATTATGAGGATTTTCGCAGTATCTATTTTTCTGATGTTTTTTTTAACGCAATTTGCCAATGGACAATATGATTTTAAAGCAACAGAAAGCTTAAAGTGTACCAAGATCAAGAGTCAAGACAAAACAGGCACCTGTTGGAGCTTTGCAACAACCTCTTTTTTTGAATCTGAATTACTTAGAATGGGAAAAGGAGAGCACGATTTGTCAGAAATGTTCACGGTGAGAGAAGTATATAAAGATAAAGCTTTAAACTACGTTTTAAGACAAGGTAAGGCAAACTTTAGTCAGGGGTCTTTGAGCCATGATCTTATACGTGTATTAAAAGAAAAAGGAGCTATGCCGCAGTCTGCATATGAAGGTAAAGACGGACCAAATGCCAAACACAATCATTCAGAAATGGAAGGAGTTTTAGCAGGTATGCTAAATGGAATCATAAAACAAAAACGAGTTTCAAACAAATGGAAAGCTGCTTATGATAATATATTGGATGTTTACCTTGGGCCTTGTCCAAAGTCGTTCAAAGTAGATGGAAAGCAAACGAATCCAACAGACTATGCTGAAAGCCTAGGCTTAAATGCAGCGGACTATGTCAACATTACCTCTTTTACGCATCATCCGTTTTATGAAACTTTCGTTCTAGAAATTCCTGACAATTATTCTAATGGAAGTTTTTATAATATTCCAATTGATGAGTTGCAAGCGATTACCACTTATGCACTCGAGAATGGCTACACAGTAGCTTGGGATGGAGACGTAAGTGAAAAAGGGTTTTCTGCCAAAGAAGGAATTGCTGTACTGCCAGTTGATGAAAAACGCGAAGACCTTTTTATGGTCCCTGGCCCAGAAATGAGCGTTTCGCAAGCCATGCGCCAGGATAACTTTGAAAACTATAGCACGACTGATGATCACCTCATGCATGCGGTAGGTATGGCCAAAGATAAAAAGGGCAATAAGTACTATATGATCAAGAATTCATGGGGTGAGATCAGTCCATATAAGGGTTATCTGTATATGTCTGAAGCCTATTACCGATTGAAATCTGTTTCCATTTTAGTACATAAAGACGCAATTCCAAAGGATATAGCTACAAAACTTCAGCTATAAGCGCTTTTGCGTAAATATTTTGTTATAATAATAGCCATTCTGACTCATTTCGATTTGGAATGGCTATTTTTATTAACAGAAACATAAATTTGATACTCCTTGATAACATGAACGAGCGTAATGGCTGATAAATATCCAATATATAAGCAATTGGATGCTATGGATTGTGGCGCTGTATGTCTCCGCATGATAGCCGCTTATTATGGCGCTGTTCATCCACTGGAGATGATCAAAACCAAAATGCAATTGGATCGTGATGGCGTATCAATGCTAAATATATCCGATACAGCTAAGACTTTTGGAATAGATTCGCTCGGCGTCAAAGTAAGTTTGGCTAAGCTACAAAAAGGTGAGTTACCACTTCCTGCGATAGTGCATTGGGGTCAAAATCACTTCGTAGTTGTTTATGAAATAAATGATAAAAGTGTTATTGTCGGAGACCCAGCAGAGGGCAAACGTATACTTTCGCACCAAGAATTCAAATCTAATTGGATAAGTGATTCAAGTGAGGAGGGAATTGTCCTCCTGCTCGAAACTACTGACAAATTTGCAACAACCCAAAATGAAGTTCCTATAAACCAGCTAGAGTCTAGAAGCAATCCGTTGTGGATATATTTAACACAAAATCCAAAACTTTGGATTCAGATCGGTATCGGTTCTTTACTCATAGCAGTATTATACTTTCTCATACCTTTTTTTTTAAAAGAACTTATTGACAATAGTTTTCCTGGTTTAAGTAGGTCTTACTTAAAGATCGGGATCATAGGATTTTTTATACTAGGAGTAAGTATCATCCTTCTAGAGTTAATCAGAAATTACCTTAGTCTCTATGTTGGAGCTAGAACCAATTTAAAACTCGTTTCTAATTACCTATTTATTTTAACAGGTCAACCGATACGATTTTTTGAAACCAAACTAAAATGGGACCTGCTGCAAAGAATTTATGATAACATACAAGTGGGTGAATTTTTGCAATCTAGTTCCGTCAAATCGATCTTTTACATTCTTAATTTGATAGTCTTTACTTGCGTGCTTTTAATTTTCAAAATACAGCTGGGAGTTATATTCTTTTTTGGCCTGTTACTGCAGTTTGTTTGGATCTTTTTATTCCACTATAAAAGATCATCAAGTAGAAATCGAATGTTTGAGTATGCTTCAAATTCACAAGATCTATTGCTCGAATTGATATCAGGTATTTCAGAAATTAAGCTACATAATGCAGAAGATCTAAATAGAAAATCCTGGGAATCAAATCAGATTAAACTATTTGAACATAGGTTTGCTTTTAACAAGGTGAATCAAATGCAAAAAAGTGGTAGTAGATTGATTCAGCTGATGATTGAAAGTGCTTTGATTTATTTTGGAGCGATTTATTTTATTGATGAAAAAATAAGTTTAGGTACCTTGCTGGCAACCATCTTTATTTTAGGTCAGTTGAAGACTCCTTTATTAGAGCTATTTGATTTTATTTTAAAATATCAGGATATCAAACTGGGGTTGGAACGATTGACAGAATTGCATGATAAGGAGATAGTGCCATATGAAGGAGTTCTAGAGAAAGAAATCATCAACCAAGATATAGCATTAGAAGGTTTAAGTTTTAACTATGGAGAGGATACTGATCCTTTTGCTTTGAATCAACTAAATTTTGTTATTCCCAAGAATAAAACAACTGCGATAGTGGGTGTCAGCGGATCGGGAAAAACAACCTTGATGAAATTATTGATTGGTTTGTACGAACCCATTGATGGCAAGATAAAAATAGGGAATAAAGACTTAGATAAAATTGCACCGATCGTTTGGCGAAAAAATATAGGTACAGTCTTTCAAGATGGTTATTTATTTTCTGATACGATTGCCAATAATATTTGCATGTCTGCGAATAATAAAAACGATGATAAATTACGAGAGGCTGTAAAAATATCATGTCTGGATCAATTTGTAGATTCTTTGCCAGTCGGCATCGATACTCTTATAGGGGAGGATGGGATCCGTCTTAGCAAGGGGCAAGAACAACTGATATTAATTGCTCGAATGATCTATAAAAATCCCAGTTATTTCTTCATGGACGAAGCTACCTCAAACCTTGATGCTGTGACAGAGCGCAAGCTTATGATGAACTTGGATAAGTATTTTGCAGCAAAAACTTTAGTAATTGTTGCACAAAAAATGAGTACCGTTCGCAAGGCAGATCATATCATTGTTTTGCACAAAGGAAAATTCATAGAACAAGGAAGTCACGAAGAATTAATATTAAAAAAAGGAGCTTATTTTTTATTTTTAAAAAATGAATTAGAGCAGTAAATGAAGGGGGACAAAGACATATTATCGGGCGCAAGCCTGGAGTTTTTTAATCAAAAACCTAGTTTCTGGGTAAGGTATGGTTCTATTTTGATCTTTGGTTTTTTGTTATTGCTTGCTTTATATTATTCATCAAGAGGTATTGAAGAACCAATTTCAAGTAGTTTAATCCAAGAGGCTCCAATGAATGCTGAAGAAGAAGCAATTCTCTTAGAGGAAAGTGTAAACAATATTGAGGTTTTTACAGCGCTTGGAGCTCAAATTGAAATAGGGGATACCTTATTTGCTTTTGCAAGTGAAGAAATATTAAATACCATCCAAGATTTTGATTCACTATTGGCTAGAGATGAAATTACTTTGAATGAAAAAATCAATGCCTTTAAGAAAATATCAAAAGAGTTGTGGCCCATTACTTTAGAACAAGAGGTGAAAGATGTCTATGAAGCTTTATCTACAAAGACCAATATTGGAATTAGCAAAGCGAGTAAAGCTAGAATTGAAGAGATGGAAGCTGAAGTGATCAATGCTATGAAAGAAGCACAGAGTATAAGAGCGAGTCTTCCTAAATTTGAAGCCATGAGAGATGCCGCAGAGAAAGCCTCAAAAGAAGGAAAGGATCAATATAGTGCTGGAAGTATTGAATTAAAAGAATATCAATCCTTAATAAAGAAGCGGGATGAAACAGTAAGCTATGTTAAAATTAGAGAACAATCTTTGCAGGAGAGCCAACGCCTTATTACCAATTTTAATCGTCAAATTGATGCTGCAAAGGCAAGAGCAGGTAGAAAAGTAACAGATCTTAATTTAGTACAAAGCAGATTCAATGATTTTGAGAATGCATTAAGGTCTTGGCTAGATGAAGTTTATGTGGTAGCTAGTGGCTCGGGCAAAATAGTTGATCTAATAGCCTCAGGACCAGCTAAAAAGGGCGACCTACTTTATGAAGTTCTAGACGAGACCTCTAAGCAAAGCGCCGATCCCATATTAAAAGCGAACTTTTCTAATAAATTTGATAGCGAAATTGTAGAAGGACAAGAAATTATCTTAAAAGTGATTTCAGATACCTTCAATAAAGAGCTTTACAGTACTGTAAAGCTAAAGAAACCAATAGGTGAGGATGAGTTCCAGATTCATATAAATACGCCTAGTGGGGTTGATTTTGAGTCTACTTTCATAACTGAAGGATACATTATAATCAACAAACCAAAGAAGAGTTTTTTAAGTAAAGTCTGGTCAAATTTCACATAATACCATTAATGGTTAAATAGTATGAGAAGTTTTCTCCATATATTAGCTTTAATTTATGGCTAATTTATCCAGAAGTCCTTTCATGCTTATCCGTCTTCCATCCATCCAAATGGAAGCATTGAGTCAGTTAAATGATTCTGTACAAATTGTTGATGAAGCGTCCTTTCAAAAGGCATTTTTTGAAACAAGAAAGGGCATTCAAAAGCTGGCCCAAAATGTTGATCTATTAAATGGATTGCTGTTTTCTTCTCACTCTTTTTTAGAGTCCCTCCACAAATATTTTGAAAAGGATCCAAGAACTTTCAATAAAAAATCTCAGCAAATAGAACGCAGGGCATTAAGCTATCTCCAAAGGATGACTTTAAATGCTAGCCCACTTAGTTCTTTCTCGAAAGTACAATTGCGAGACATGGATTGGAATTATATGACTCCTTTGAATCCATCTATGGTGCTGCCTAATGCTCGAGTGATAAATAAATTTGAGCAAGAAACCTACAAAGAAAAACTCTTGGGAGAGACATTAATGTTGAGATTAAATCCCTTTTTGCAACGAAGTGCAGAGATGTTTTCTTTATTGCAATTTAAAGGTCCACTGGGCATAGAACTTATTCGTCTGCAAATAAACGAACAGTTAGATGGTTTGTACGAGAAAATTAAATTTAAAAGAAGCTCCTTGCTGGATATTCAAAATACCCTTGAAAGTATCTTGGGCACTGGTGATGACGAGGCTTTGTCCGTTGTGCTGGATCTTTTAAGAATTCAATTCTTGGTACCTATTTGGGAAGAAAAAGATATTCCTAGAGAAGAGCAGGTTGTTATCAACCAACTAGAGAAAGACACGTTTACCGATAAAATGACTTCCAAGTTTTTAAAGGCTACAAAGGAACCTGGCACTAAGTTTTATTTTTCTTATATAAAAAACATTGAATCAATTAAATCTACCCAACGCTTCTATGAACATTGTTTTGATCATTCTGAGATAAGCAAACCTTCTTTTGATTTAAAGGTTATAGAAGATGAAATTATTCAACTATATGATCATGTACAATCCTGCGTCAATGAGTTGGACACAAATTATGCTGGGCTCACTTTGATAGAAGCTTTTGAAACCTGGCAAGCAAAGATAAGGGTGCGTCTTGACCAGACCAAGTTGTTGAAAAATGATTCTTCCTATGAACTTGAAATGGAAAAGGTGGAAAAGTCTTCCAGACCAGATAAATTAGGTATCATGCTTCGTCCTATGTCAAATTCGCGTAAATGTCTTCTCTTGAGTTGGACCACGGCTTATGGCAAATACATCAGGCGTTATCTACCTAATTATTCAAAAGCTGATCTGGGGGGAACTCTGGACTGGATAAAAGAATCTAGATCCAATCTGGTTCAAAATGTTGATCGGAGTCAACATCCTTCAAACACCATCTATAACGACCTGCCTCAAATTGACTTCTTTAATTTTCAATCAGATTTCAACAAAAGCAAAAAGGTAAAAGTGCAGCTTGATATTCAAGGGAATTTGGTAAACTTGAGAAATGGCGATCCTATTGAAATAGTCGATCTTGGAATTCAGAATCCTGCTAGTAGGTCCGCTTTCTATAATTTTATGAATCAATTCAGTCCCTACAGAAACTACCTTCAACTATTTATTGAAGAACTATATGAAGTGCTGCGAGAAGATAAGGATGATCATTTTTATTATCCGAGGTTGGAGACGCCACAATTGATTTTAAGATTAGAAGCTTGGGAATTCAAAAACTATTTTCATCTTATAGGTGAAGCGCTAAAAGGATTCAAACTATTTGAGCGCATTCAAATCGTAAGAAATAAAATTAATTGCTGTCGTTTTGTAAGCGTAGAATTTGACCAAAAACATCAGGGTTATCTAGATTTTGATAATCCAATATCGGTAGATAGCTTTGCTAGAAAAATACGGAAAACAGAAGGAATAATAACCTTAAGAAACCAGCTCTACAATCAGGAAACTCCTATGACTCCCAATATTTTCGCAGAGTATTATTGGGAGTTCAAGGCTGATTATTCAATCTAAGATTTCTATTTTATTACAAGTGAATTACTTCTCCATATGCTTGAGCAGCGGCTTCCATTACAGCTTCACTCATAGTTGGGTGTGGATGAATGGTTTTGATCAGTTCATGCCCAGTCGTTTCAAGTTTTCTGATCGCAACTATTTCAGCGATCATCTCTGTGACATTATTGCCAACCATGTGCGCACCCAACAACTCTCCGTATTGTTCATCAAAGATTAACTTTACGAACCCACTTTTGTCTCCACCAGCAGAAGCTTTTCCTGAAGCACTAAATGGAAATTTTCCGATCTTTAGTTTATAACCTGCTTCTTTTGCTAATTCCTCAGTGTAGCCTACAGACGCTACTTCTGGAACACAATAAGTACAGGAAGGAATGTTGTTATAGTCTATTGGTTCTGGATTATGTCCTGCTATTTTTTCAACGCAAATTATACCTTCGGCGGAAGCCACGTGTGCCAAAGCAGCACCAGGAACGATATCTCCTATAGCATATATTCCAGCTACATTGGTTTGGTAAAATTCATTTACTTGAACTAAGCCACGGTCAACTTTAATGCCTAATGCTTCCAAACCTATATCCTCGGTATTTGGGCTAACTCCAACTGCAGATAATACTACATCACAGTTGATAACTTCTGTCGCTCCTTTCTTCTTATCCATTGTGGTCACTTTGCATCCTGTTCCTGACGTATCTACATTTTCTACAGAAGTACTAGCCAAAACTTTTATTCCTTTCTTTTTGAAGATCTTTGTCAGTTCTTTAGATACATCCTTATCTTCTCTAGGGACGAGTCCTTGATCCAAGTATTCAACAAGGGTAACTTCCGTTCCAATAGAATTATAGAAATATGCAAACTCAACACCTATTGCTCCACCACCAACAACAACCATACTTTTCGGCTGTTTTGTCATACTCATGGCTTTCCGGTATCCAATGATCTTATCTCCATCGATCGGTAAATTTGGCAATTGTCTAGCTCTTCCACCAGTGGCAAGTATAATATTATCTGCTTCATAGGTCTTTGCAGTGCCTTTGTCATCCGTCACTTCAACTTTCTTCCCTCTGAGCAATTTACCATTGCCCATGATAACATCGATCTTATTCTTTTTCATGAGGAAGGTGACTCCTTTGCTCATGCCATCCGCAACGCCTCGTGATCTCTTGATCATCCCATCAAAATCAGCTTTGGCGCCTTTGACAGCTATTCCATAGTCTGAAGCATGACTAATGTATTCGAAAACTTGTGCACTTTTCAGTAATGCCTTTGTAGGTATACATCCCCAATTCAGGCAAATACCTCCAAGAGATTCTCGCTCCACAACTGCGACTTTTTTACCTAATTGTGACGCTCGTATCGCTGCTACATATCCTCCAGGTCCACTTCCGACTACTATTATATCATATTTCATAAAAGTTGATTTTTTATTGCTAAAAATAAACGCGAATATAGCTTATTTCTACTTTCTACAATAAAATAAGCTATGTTGAAAAACAATAAATCTTATGAAAGGTTCTAGGCTTTTATAGTCAAGTGAGTTTTCAATAAAAATATAACGGAATTCACAAGAGATAGATAATCACCGAAGGCATCCCTAATGGAACAAATCTACGAATAACAAATAAACATAATAAAGAGATAGCTGAATAAAATATCCTTCGAAAGCTGCTTTGCAGGACAGTAATTTAGTTACTTCACACGTAATTCAACCCGTCTATTCTTTGCAATTTCTTTTTCTGAATCATCTTGTGCTAAAGGATCAGATTTTCCTTTTGAGTCAATGACGATTTGGTTGTTGTTGAATCCAGCATCCACCAAAGAATCTCTGACTTTGTTAGCGCGATACTTAGAAAGTCTATCGTTCCAATCTTTTTTTGACCCATCATAAGCAAAACCTGTTAGGTAGATCTTCATGTCCTTGTTTTCCTTCAAGAACTTATAAAGTGCTTCGTAGTATTTTTTCATCTCCTCCTTTACTTTAAAGTGATAAACATTTTTGGGGAAGTAGAAATTTACTGGTGACATCTCCTTTGGAACATTATCAGTTTCTGCCTCTTGAGTAATGGCAAACGCAGTACAAATATTGGTAGGAAAAGTGATTAAAAATAAAGAAGATAATATAAAAGTAAATCTTAATATATAGCTCATGCCTTAAAATTCTATGTTTCTTTATAGACGGCAAAATATCAAATTGGTAACTGCATTATCGCACTTTTTTAATTCTGCGACAGTCTTACTAAGATCCTACTACTATTTTTACCTTTTATACGGTCTAGTCTTACTACAAAACCAGGTACGACCTCAACTTCATCAGATTCAAAGAAAGCAGGCTCTAGCTCTTGAATGGCCTGCGCCCACTGATCAAATGCCATATATTTAGGTCCTAATGAAGAAATAAATTTTAATTGCCGAATTGCTTGTTGAGTATGTAATTTTGATTCGATTTGATCACTGGGAACATCAAAAAGAAATTCTTGCACGATCTTCTCACATCCAGATTGAAATATTTCAAGTTTAACACCATTGGAAAAGCTTATTGCTTCTTTGGCAACAAAGTCTTTTATAGCAAATGAATGAGCAGATATTTCAGGAATGTCATTTGAGAATATCGCTACCGGAGCGGGAACGGTGCAATCAGCAGTGACTTTATTGCCACTACAATTACTCAACAAAAAGATCAGAAATAGGAATGAAATTTCTTTCATGGTTTGTTTTTTGAGTTGTTAGTAATCCCAACGTTTGAATCTAGCTAGACCCTCTTTAAAATCTCGAATATCGTAATAGCCGCCCTTCAAAATGTATTCTCCATTTTTTGCCATCAAGCTGATGCCTTCATTCGAAGCAACACGTGCAATACCTTTATTGAATGGCCATACAAGGTAGAATTTTGGTTCGATGACTTCCTCAAATTCCTCGTTAATATAGCCCCACTTTTCATTCAATTGGAAGGCCGCCATTCCTTCTTCAAATGGGTTCAATAATTCGTATTTCGGCGCAAGCCTGACCTTACCCAAAGTATCGAGTACTCCTATTTTTCCATTTTCCTTAAAAGCATAAAACCCACCGCTTAAATTCCAAATTTCATCATAATCTCTAGATAATCGCTTCCCTGAAAAATTGACTAAAGTCTGTTTGTTAGCCAATTTAGTAACAAGTATATTATTAGATACCGAAGAAATCTGAGTCTGCTCTATGGGAACCAGCACATCATTCTGAGCATTTGTTAATCCATATTTATCTTGCTTTTTTACCTTATAGATATCGTCACCCAGGTAGGTCATCCTATCAAAATCAAAAGGGATCACTAAATTATTTTCTTTATCAATGAGTCCGTATTTCTTTGACTTTTTTACAATGGCATGTCCGCCCTTGAAAGAGTAGGCTTTGTCGTAGGTGTTCTTGATGACAACATTTCCCTGTTTGTCGAGATATCCAAAAGTGAGAGAATCCCTGAAGTAAGCATAACTTTCTGAAAAGTCATCCAATTCATCATAAGCAGCCTTTATCCGCCAAGCCCCGGTTTTGTCGATAAACCCAGATTTACCGTTTTCATCAATCACTCGCGCCAAGCCATCATGAAAGGAATAGGCTCCTGCAAATTGCGGTTCTATCGCAAAATTTCCTTGTTTATCTACATAGCCCCACTTTGATTTAACCCTCACAGCCGCCAAGTTTGAAGAAAAATTATGGGCCTCGTCAAACTTCTCCTCGATAACGGGCTCACCTTTTTGATCGATGTATCCCCATTTATACCGCTCTTCTTTAAACTCACCATCCATCTTTTCATCCTCAGTAGAGGATATCCCTCCAGAATCTGGCCGACAGGACAAGAATGCAAAGAGCATCAACGTTATAAGAGAGAACGAAATAATACTCTTAGGAAAAACAACCAATCTATAAGATTCTATATCTTTATACAATACTTTACAATTAATGAAGACTTTAATATACTGTTTTATTTTAACGTTTGTAACCCAATTTAATTGGGAGCTTTTCACTTCCATGGAAGGCAATTTCTCAATTTTGAGTCCCGCAAAATTAGAAGAAAAAAAACAACTCATCCCTTCTGAACTCGGTAAGATCGAATATTATACTTATAGCTGCCATTTTGAAGATCCAAAAGAAAAAAACTTTGCTTATGTAGTTAGCTATAGCGACTATCCTAAAGGTATGATTCCCTTGGATTCTATAAATATCCGCGAGGAGTTTTTGGCCAGTAGCATGGAGGCTGCCGCCGAAAATCTAAAAGGGGAAATTGTTTATGCACAACCAGAGATCCAACAAGATATCAATGGCTTAAGAGGAAGAATTGAATATTCAAACGGTGCTGCTGTTATGAGAACTAAAATGTTTTTTCACCAGGATCGGTTTTATTCTATTCAAGTTTTTAGCACGTCGGCAAATAGTCTTAATAAGGATAGTGAAAAGTTTTTGGGTTCTTTTAGGTTTTTGGAGTAAAAAGCAAGATGACGTTCCATCTTTGTATACACAAAATGCCATTTTCATAACGGACAATTTGTCATCACTTATACTTTGTTTTAAAATAATTTTTTTTAGATTTTTTATAATCAAATCCTTGAGGTAATTTATCCCCACTAATAGGTTCGACCGTGGCTGTTATCTCGATGTGATCCTTATTTTTAGAACTCAGTGTTTCAAGATAATTTTCAACAAGTTTTGAAAGACTTACTTTGTTTGACTTAGCATATGCTTTTGCTTGAATAATGATTTTATCATCCATTTTTAAGGTCAATCTCTTCTTCATTAGTTATGATTTAGAATTAGGAAATCAATATTTTAATGCAACAAAATTATCATTGTTTGATGCCTAAATAATTAAACCTTTACAGCTTCCATCTCCCTTACCTTAATACCAATAACCTCTAAACAAGTATCAATCGTATCCAAGTGCGTTCTAAAAGCTAGTGGAGCCAGTCGTATCCAATAAACCCCATCTATATTTGTAGAAGACAAAAATACTCTACCGTCTTGTTTGACATGCTCAACAATGGCTTCATTTATTTCAGTTGCATTTTCTTTAGCGGGATACTTGAAGATCATGACCGATAGGTCAGGGTAGGGGCCTACTTCAAAACCCAGTTTTTGGATCTCCTCATAGAAGTACCTGCAAAGCAAGATCTTTTCTGAAAGACCAGCGATAAATGGCTGCAAACCAAACAAACGCAGAGGCAACCAAAGTCGCATACCTCTAAAATGTTTTGTCAATTCAGGAGATACATCAGCAGGGGAAATATCCTCTGTGTAGCCGATGGTGTCCTGCATATAATTCGCTTTATAATAATGAGATTTATATAAAGCTTCTTTGTTTTTCACCAATACCGTTCCTAAACCATAAGATAAAAACAATCCTTTATGTGGATCGATCACCAAAGAATCTGACAGTTCAATTCCTTTGAATTTGTCTTTGTGTTCAGGACATAATATGAAGAAACCACCATAAGCGGCATCGACATGAAACCAAATATCGTTACTTTTACAAACTTCAGCCAAGGCTTCCATCGGATCAACTGCACCTGTATCCGTTGTGCCAGCAGAACCAACCAATAAAAAAGGGTTTAATCCATCTATTTTATTTTTAGCAATTCTTTCCTTAAGCGCATTGACGTCCATTCTGAAATTCGCATCAAGCGGAATATATTCAATCTTAGCATATTCCAAACCACAGATACGTATTGCTTTTTGAACGCAATGATGTACCTGCTTGGTAAGATAAATAACGGAGCTCCTTACTTTTTCAGGTACGATTTCTTTATGATCTCTAGCCGTAGTGATGGCGATCAAATTTGCAATGGAACCTCCCGATGTTAAATTACCATGAGCAGTATCAGGATAACCCATCACTTTGGCCATCCAGGCAATCAGACTATTTTCTATTTTGACGGCTCCGGGTCCACCAAAAGATATGCCAGCATATCTGTTTCCAACAGCGGCTATATAATCTCCTAAAGCTGAAGGAAATATGCCTCCCCCAGGTATATAGCCAAGATGTCCACCTGAAGCAGGGTTCAAACCTATCTGGTCAACTTTTTCTTTGATAAATTCAACGGCTGATTCAATGTCAATGGGTTTATTGAAATCAATGGAGTCGAAAGCTTCGGTATCTAGGTCGTCAACTATGTAGGCCTTGTTAGTGAATATATTTTCTATAAAATCGTCTGCATAAGCATTGACTGCTTTGTTCCAAACCGCTCTTTGTGAGGTGGAGGTTTCGAGTTGGCGCGATTGTTTTTCTAAGGCTAAAATTTGTTCTTTCATTAATGTAAGGCTGGTCTAAAGGGCAAGGCATCCAGAATCTCTGCTTCCTTTTGATGCCACCATTCTAATCTTTTATAAGTTTGATCTTCCGGAAAATAATTCAAAGCCATGCCAACATATATATGGCCATGTTTTGCTTCTGAGATCCAAAGCATTTTGTAAAATTTCTTCAGATCCTCATCCTCTTGTGCTTCTGATACAATTTTGAATCTTTCGGCACCTCTCGTTTCTACAACTGAAGCAACAAGCAAACGATCAAGAAACCGTTCTTTAATGCCAGAATGCATGCTTTTTATAAGCGTCTTAATGTATGGATCTTCTGGAATCTTATGCTGTAGTGTGATTCCTTTGGAGACCATCAGTTCATAAACTTGTTGAAAGTGTTCTAGCTCTTCCACAGCCGTTGCTATAAGTTCTGGAATGATCTCTAATCTATCAGGATATTTTGCAACTAAACTCATAGCTGTAGAGGAAGCTTTTCTTTCACAATCTGCATGATCTTGGAGAAAACTTGGAAAGTCATCCATTACAGCTTTGATCCAACCAGGTTTAGTTGGAACTGTTAGTTCAAGATTTAATTTCATAAAAGTTAAATTAGGTAGATGCTTTTTCCGAAATCGGGTCACCAGTTTTTAAAGCCTCTGACATCTCGCGAGAAAGGGCAGATCTGTAAATTTTGATGTAAGTCTTAGTGTCAACTTGAAGATGAACCACATTGCCATCGATCTTATTAACCCTACCGATGATCCCACTATTGGTTACTACCTCATCGCCTTTAACAATTTCTTGGACATAAGCATCTTGAAGCTTTTGCTTTTTCGCTTGCGGTCTTATCATAAAAAAATAAAACACACCAAAGATCAATGTCATCATGATCAGCGTTGTGTATGGACTACCTTGTGTAGCCGCTTGTAGCAATTGAAATTGGATTTCCATTTATGTTGTTTTAATATACTTTAATAACATAACCCTCAATTCTGATAACAGTTTTCGAAGGATAAGTATTTGCAGTTATAGTTACTGGTTTGCTTTGGTTTTCGGTCTTCTTCATGGTGTTGAACTTAACGTTTATCTCTCCAGTTCCGCCTGGAGGAACTGGTTCTTTCGGCCATTTTGGTACAGTGCATCCACAAGTTGCCGTAGCATCTTTTATTATTAAAGGAATGGTGCCAGAATTTGTGAATTTATAGGAATGTTCTACAAATTTTCCTTCTTGAATGGTACCAAAATTCCAGGTCGTTTCTTCAAAGTCAAATTTAGCGACATTGACAGTATCTACAGGATCTACAGCAGAAACAGGCATTCTGATCATATCTGCTATTTTTCCTTTCTTTTCATAAACATCGTTTTTATCCGTATTGCTTGACGAACCCTCTGTATTGCAAGAGAATAAAAGAGCAAGTATCATTAAAAAAAGAATATATCTGTACATTGAGAAAATTTTGAAAAGTAAAAGTAAATAATTTAGTAGGATTATAGAACTTAAATGGATCTTGGATAAATTAAATTCCTCTAATTTCCCTCATTAACAATTCGTTATGCTCGTTTTTTTAATCGGTTTCATGGGTTCAGGCAAAACTACGCTGGGTAGATCTTTGGCTGAAGAAATGAATCTAAATTTCTATGACACGGACGAATTGATAGAAAAGGTTATGGAAAAGACTGTTTCTGAGATATTTGAGGTTTTCGGAGAGGCTTATTTCCGCTTAAGCGAACATGAAATATTAAAAATTCTCAACCCAGAAGAAGATGCAATTATTGCTACTGGCGGAGGCCTACCAGTGAGTCAAGCCAACATGGATTTTCTTAAAACAAACGGAATGGTCATCTTTTTGGATTGTAGCGAAGATATCCTCCTCAATAGATTAGAAAAAGATAAAGCTAAAAGACCTGCAACTAAAGATCTCAATGACAGGGAGTTAAAGTCATTCATTCGAACTAAATTAAGAGAAAGAAGGCATCACTATGAGAAAGCTCACATGGTCTATAAGGTTCAAAACGAAGATAATGCGGCTTTAAAAGAGCTTAAAAATTACCTATCTATGTTTTTGTGAAAATTATCGTCACTTTAGGGGTGTCACAAAAGTGTCTATTTTTTAATTACTCCTCCTCAGATTACAAGTATGTTTATCCGGTAATCACAACACCTTTCCCCCCACATTAATTAATTATTTATAATACCCCCCGGTATAAAGAATAACAGTAGCTGGATGGGGAATTTCACGGTAGTTTCATTAGGTAGATTTATAAGTCAGGATTCATTTCCTTTAATACTAGACACGTATCAAAGATTTTTAAAAGATCTCACGCCTAAGTATAAAAGGAAAACGGAATTTTATGTACTAGATAAGTACGAATTTTTGGAAGGCTCCATGCTCTTAATAGAAAAATTTAACTTACAAAACCACATACAATTGGTCTCCACCTCGGAGCAAGATCGTGTTATAGAAATATACAAAAATAGTTCTCTTTTATTCCTTCCAGTTAAAAAAGAAATAGGTCATATCATAGCGGAGGCATACTCTTTTTCTTTGCCCATCATAACCTATGATAACTTTGGCAATGAAGAATACGTTGACCAAACTTGTGGGATGCTTCACTCCTATGAATCAGACGCCAAAGCAATTGAAGCATTCAAGGACAAACTGAAACTTTTGATTTTCGATCCTGATGCTTTGGCTTTTCTAAATAAAGGTGCTAAAAATAAGCATAATAAGGAGCTTAGTTGGGGGAGAGCGACGGGGTAGGAAGTAGTTGGGTTTGAAAGTTGTAAGTCAAAAGTGTTGAAAGCTTAAAGTTTAAATTGTTGCAATTGAAAATAATCTGATGCCGAATGGATGCCTTTGGCAATATCCGAAAAGTCCAGGAATCCAATAAATTAAAAAATTACAAAGAATAGCACTACTCAACACAAGGCATGTGCATCTGATGAAGCCTTGGAAAAAGCAAGGCTTTTAAAAATAGTTATCAGTCAAAACACCAAAACTACTTTTTGCATTTAACATTTATAATTCTACATTTGAAATTTCCTATAGGCTTGTTCGCTTCGTAATGGTAGACGAAGACATACTCATATCCGTATCCATACTTCCGATCATCTCTCCACTAATATTCACCTTGCCTTCAAGGTCTTGATCGATATTGGCTTCATCGACCCAACCAGTTTTTTCGTCAATAACCATATTGCCAGTCAAAGGGCCGCCCAATTGGTAGGTCATTTTCATACCCATCATTTCTAGCGCTTTACTATCAGGGTTTGGAGACACAGTGCCTTTAAGGCTCACCATCGCTTTACCATTTTTTCGGGATGTAAGTGTGTATGTAGTTTTTACAATTAAAGCAATGGCACCATTCGTTACGTCTTCTTTTGTCCAGCTATCCCCAACCTTAACTGGATTTTTTGGGTAGACAGAAGTAATGTTGCTCATTTGTGCCGCCATAGCATCCTCGCCAAACTGACTTTCTATGATAGATTTCATCTGAACCATGGCTTCATCGTCTTTCCCTTCAAACATTTTGTCGAGGAGATTACCGCCTTTTTCAAACTTTACCATCTCACCTTTGTCATTAAATTTCATGATCATCTCATGACCAAGAATCGGCTCATATACCTCCGAAAGTTCAGGGGAGTTGTTTGCCGTTTCTCTCGAGGAGTAATGCATTGTCTGCATCGGATTGATCTGATCGACCTCAATGGATTTGATCGTTGATTTTATTTTCTGATCACCATTACTTTCACTGGATATCACTTCATATAGGTAGTCCATTTTTTGCATGGAAGTAGTCTTTTGATCCATGCCCATCACAGATACATTTGCTACAGTATTTGTAGCCATGGAATAATTAAATTTATCACCTTGTGGTAAAGCCATTTTGAGACTCAATGGCTTGTTTCCAGCACAAGAAATGATAAGTAAACATGTGAAAGCAAAAATGATTTGTGTGAATTTCATGATTTTATTTTTATAAACTTAAATGTAGGGCATTGAAATCAAAATTATCTATTTTTGCCATATAATAATTTACTTTTTCTTATGAGTAATAACAGTATTGGTTCTACCGCATTTAAATTTACAGGTCAAAAATCCGTCTATAACGGAAAAGTAAGGGACGTTTACGAAGTCGGAGAAGAGCTTGTTATGGTCGCAACAGATAGAATTTCTGCGTTCGATCATATACTACCAGCGCCGATTCCATATAAGGGTCAAGTGCTCAATCAAACGGCCAACTACTTTTTAAAAGCTACCGCTGACGTCATCCCAAATTGGCTGACCTCCTCTCCCGACCCGAATGTGTCTATTGGCTTAAAATGCGATCCATTCAAAATAGAAATGGTAGTCAGAGGATATCTCGCAGGCCATGCATGGAGGGAATACAAAGCAGGCAAAAGATTGATTTGTGGTGAAGCAATGCCAGAAGGTATGAAAGAATCAGACAAATTTCCGGAGCCGATCATTACCCCAGCAACTAAAGCGGAAGAAGGACACGATGAGGATATTTCAAAGGATGATATCCTTGCTCAAAACATTGTCTCAAAAGAGGACTATGAGATTCTGGAGGACTATACGCTTACATTATATGCCATTGGGACCGAAATGGCCAAAGAAAGAGGTCTGATACTTGTCGATACAAAGTATGAGTTTGGCAAAAAAGATGGTGAAATATACTTAATAGACGAAATTCACACACCTGATAGTTCTCGATATTTCTATATGGAAGGTTATGAGGATAGGCAAGCAACAGGTGAAAAGCAAAAACAACTTTCCAAAGAATTTGTAAGAGAATGGCTAATGTCGAATGATTTTCAAGGACTTGAAGGTCAATCGATGCCTGAGATGCCAACAACATTCATAGAAGAAGTCTCCAACAGATACATCGAATTATACGAGATTGTAACTGGCGAAAAATTTCAAAAACCAGCCGATAAAGATCCCCTCCAAAGAATATCAGAAAATGTAGAAAACTATTTAAAGGAAAAGAATAGGGCGACGACTTAAGTTTTGGTGCGGTCCACTAATTCTGAATCACCGATTTATAGGGATTTCACGGATTTCACGGATTTTTCAAAGTTGAAAACAGTTACTGTTTGCTGCCCCCGAGGACTCGGGGGTACGCGTAACATACGATCGCTGCCTCTAGCGGCCTAAAAAATAAACAACATGCTTTTTGATAATCAGAAATTAATGCCCTTCTGAGCATCCTCGTATAGCTTTGTGTCCCAACTAAGAACTTACCTTACTTGTAACATAATCACTCAAATACTCAAAATGTTTCCCCAGCTTCCCATCCGCTGCCACAGTCGCCTTCTCAATCATCTGAGAATTCTCATCTAAAAGCTCCTCCAAAACATGATCGATAAACATTTGACCAAAAGCCTCTGACGCATCACGTGGCATTTCATTTGGCAAGTTGTCAATAGTCATCATATCAATACATTCTGCCTGATAAGGAGAACATTGCTCACCCGTTTTAGGATCAAAACCAAAAACTGGTTCTGCGATCGTACTTGCAAATAGGGTGGTAGGTATCGAAGAAACCGGCGCTATATCACAGGTGACATCAGCAATTACTTGCAGGTTGAATTTTGGATCTTTACAGTCCTCTAAACTGAAAAAAGCAGGTGCTTTATTATCCCAATATATTCCATTGATCAACACATCCGCAGTTTCAAAAAATGGCTTAAAATTACAGTCATAATTTTGTGGATTTGCGTAAAATTCTTCCTTAACAAATGCATTTCCATGTATAGAAAAAATATAGTCTTCTGAATCCACTTGCGTGAATATAACCTCATTGAAAGAATCATTTAGAAAGGCCTTTTTATCAACCCGTCTGATACCCATATCCTCAAGCACCTTAGCTGCGCCTGATCCTACGCGACCATCTCCAGTCACTACGATCTTTATTGCTGGAAAAGTTGTCTTATTATATTCCTCAACCGCCTCTTTATAATTGAAGCAGTCCTTCATTCGGCTTAATTTGAAATGTCCTGTGCGTTCTCCATAAGTCCAGAGTGCATTGTGGGCACCAACCATACCTGCAAATTTTCCAAAGGCAATCACCCTAGCGCCATGCTCATTGCATAAAACCTCATAATCAAGTAGTCGTATTTCCTTGTCGATAACAGCCTGCAGCAATTTCTGATTATATGCTTGCTTCTTGATGGTATGTGAAAAGAAGAAGTATGTCTTCCTAGGTATAAGGTCGTCAATAGGGACCTCTTTAACACCCATCAACACATCACAATCTGAAAGGTCTTTCGACATAGATACTTCTTCCTTGATATATTCTTCATCTGAATAACATCTATTTGGCGAAGGAGCAACAACAAAATCTAGATCATCCCTAGCATCTAGTGCTGCTATTTGACTCGGTGTGAGTGGCACTCTTGAATCTGCTGGAACTTTACCCTCTCTTATGATACCTATTTTCATCACTATTACTTTTTAAGGACGGCGAAGATGCCTGTTTCTATGCTATAAGACTTAAAAATCAGGCCAATATTAACATATTTTTAATATCATTATACGAATAACAAATTATACGATGATCTGGTTTACAAAATGGTGTGACAGGCAATCTTTGATCTTTGGCATAAAGTTAGATATTCAATAGGTAGGTTAACAAATTGTTTTTATAAACTGAGACATAAATTAGTTTCCAAAAACCGTATGCCCGTATCCAGATTGGATCGGGCTTTTTTTTATTAAAATGGTGCAATTAGTCGATCAAATTGACGATCCCGCTACAAAGGCATAGAAATGAGAACTTTTCTTCATACTTTGCGGTTTATTGTAATTGATGGTTGTTTGAAAATAATGTGGAACCGTATAAACAATATTTAACCAAAGGCAAAAGAGCCAATGGCCAACAGCAAAGAGCCAATATCAAAATTGGCGTAGCCAAACACAAACAGGGGCTGATTGGAATCGACAGGAAGGATTTCTTTTTAGTAAGCACGTCGGAGCAAGGTTGATCACTCCGTTAACAAATGTTAATCGAAACTATTTTAAACGGCAATAGAAATTTTGCCATGGCTGCCTAATACAAAGTATTAGAACGCCATTGAGCCGTGCGCTTGACGTCTGATACACAGCGTGCCGCTCATCATAAAACCTTCAGACTTATTTTGCCGACCCGCTTTGATCAGCAGAAGAAATTAAAGGAGCTAAGGTTAGAGAAAGGACCGTTTATCATCCTCCCTCGTACTCGAAAATTAAATGATTTACTAAACGTGTAGAAAGCTACTTAGTGCTTTGTCTGGACGGGAGTTCGACTCTCCCCAGCTCCACAAGGTGGAAATCAAATTTCACCAAAACCGTATAAAACGTAGGTTTTATGCGGTTTTTTTATTTATCTTTCACTAA
>ENA-ORXM01001861-ORXM01001861.1-marine-metagenome-genome-assembly--contig:-NODE-1861-length-27152-cov-3.948218_pt1 | contig 27152 bp, 15 predicted proteins | sample MGYA00237867_ERZ511480 | MGnify/ENA primary metagenome ERZ511480 (study PRJEB26309, sample SAMN06266103) | marine metagenome | isolation source: Algal blade | place: United Kingdom:Sidmouth, United... | reverse complement strand
TAAAATTGACTTACAAAGAATAGCAGATCAAACTCAAGCAAAATCAGACGTTGCTATTGAAATGTCAAATGATTTAGCAGTGATAATTTCAAATATTGAGAATGAATATCCTCATGAAAAATTCACTCCTGGTAAACTATTAAAATTGAAGAATAAATTCCAGGCTATGAAAGAACATATTCAAGCTGAAAATTATGAATCAGCAATTGGTTTTGGACAAGGTGTATATTTTGAATTAGTAGACCTGAGAACAGAGATAGAAGAAAAGGAACGAGAATATGATGATTACAAGGATCAGGTTCTCAATGTATTGGTAAATGTTAGAGACTTACTTAATGAGCACCGCATAGTCAAACTTGATAGTATGGAAAAGGAAATAAAGAAACGCTTTGGCAAGTTGAAAAATCCAGAGAATGAAAGAAAACGCCTAGCTTACAAAGTACCTCTTCATAAGGAGACACTCATTTCTATTGCTGAAGATGAAGAAGCGTCTTTCACTAGAGTGAGACTGACTTATAAGCATGATCACATCGAAGTAAATGATATGAATGAATACCGCAACAACTTGATCAGGTCTCTTTACAATAGGATGCTCAATGCAAGATTAGATGAGTTGGCTGAAGCCGAAATTCCACCTTATACCTATGCATATTCTGGTTATGGTTCTGACGTCGGAGACATAGATAGTTATCAGTGCTTTGCTTTTTGCAAGGAAGGAGGTGCCCAAGTTGGTTTGGCTACTTTAGTTAGAGAAAATGAACGTGTACTTAGACATGGATTTAATGCTTCAGAAATGGAAAGAATGAAAATTGAAATGATCAAGGGCGCCGAAAGAGGATTGAAAGAGAAAGACAAAACAGAATCAAAGAGACTTGTTATGCGCTACGTGTATAATTTTTTGGATAACAATCCAATTCCTAGTCCTAAACAAACATTAGAGTTGTATAACAAATTCGTTCCGAGTATTAAGGTGGAAGAAATAAACAAGTTGGCTAAAGAATGGATCACAGAAGAAAACCGGGTTGTCGTCATTACGGGACCTAAAAAAGAAGGTTTGACCCCTATTACAGATGGAGAAGTTCTTGAAATTTTGAATGCCGTCAAGCAAGAAGATATTCCCGCTTATGAGGATAATGTCTCTGACGAACCATTGATCACAAATGAAATAAGATCAGGATCTATAACCAAAGAAGCAACCATTGCAGAAATAAATACCAAAGTATTGACACTAAGTAATGGGGTAAAAATATTCTTAAAGAAGACTAATTTTAAAAATGATCAGATTATGATGAATGCTATAAGTGAGGGTGGACAATCCTTGTACACTGATGCTGATTACCCTACCGTCAGGTTTGCGTCTTCCGTTATTCAAGAAGCTGGTTTAGGTAATTTTGATTGGACCCAGCTGACAAAGAAATTAGCTGGAAAAAGAGTATCTGTTTATCCTTACATAGGTGAATATTATGAAGGTGTTAATGGTAGCTGTTCCCCAGATGATCTTGAGACCTTTTTGCAAATGGTATATCTGACTTTTACTTCTCCAAGAAAGGACGAAAAATCGCTCACTTCCTACATTAATAAAGAGAAGTCGGTTTATAATAATATTCAATCCAACCCTGCCTATTATTTTAGGGATCAAACCTCTAAGATAAAATACAGCAATAACAAAAGACGTGGTTTTCCGAAAGAGGAGGATTTGGATAACATCGATCTAGATAGAGCACATGAGATCTACTTAGAAAGATTTGCTGATGCTAATGACTTTACTTTTATGTTTGTTGGAAACTTTGAAGAGGCTCTAATAAAACCTCTACTTGAAAAGTACCTTGGTGGTTTACCTTCAAAGCAGGGGGTAGAAACGATGGGCAACCTTAATATAAATTATGTCCCAGGTAAGATAGAAAAGAACATCATTAAAGGTAAGGCTCCCAAAACTTTTGTAGAAATGACTTTCCACGGTAAATTTAAATATGACAGCAAAAATAAGTATGCGCTTCGTTCTTTAGTAGATGTCATGAAAATAAAACTTAGAGAGTCCATGCGTGAAGACAAAGGAGGCGTTTATGGCGTAAGTGTAAGTCAAAACACCTCCAAGTATCCGGATCAGAAATATAGTATCACCCTCTCTTTCAACACGGATCCCAAAAAAGCACAGGAATTGATTAAGACAGCATTGAATGACATCACCAGAACCAAAGAGGAATTAACGGATGAAAGTTACCTTACCAAGGTAAAGGAAATGCAGAAGCAATCCATTATCAAAGATATGAAGGAGAATAGATATTGGCAGCGGGTCATTACCGATTCTGTTATCAATGGAACAGATCTGACCAAAGTAAACTTTGAGGAATTTGAAAAGAATATAAATTCATTAAGTGTACAGATGATCCAAGATGCTGCCAAGCTATATTTTGATGATAAGAATTTCATTCAGGTAGTGATGAGTCCTGAGGAAATTAGTCAGTAAAGGTAGTGGGCGGAACGTCTGAGATTAAAAGTTGGAGGTGAAGAATCGCGTCCACTCCTGTTGCATCAGCCCCATAATCACACAATTTAACCCCATTAATCTATATTTTTTTCAACCAAAACGATCATTTCGGCATAAAATCAGTCAATCTAGTGTAACCAAATGATATTTTGTCATTATGAAATCAAAGAACAAATGTTCAGATAAATAAAGGCAATATATGTTTTCAAATTTGGAATTAAATCGTAGTCTTGTAAGTCAAAACAACCATAGATTTATGGCAAAAAGTAGCAAACAGGTCTCTGATAGTTCCATGTTGTCAGAATGGGAAGAAATTCAAGCTGCTCAGAAGGATCCTAAGAAATTTCGCCCACTTTACGAAAGATATTTTGAAAGCATCTTTGCATTCATTCAAAAAAGAACGGGAGAAACTTCCTTAAGCGGAGACATATGTTCTCAGGTGTTTTTAAAAGCGATGCAGAAATTGGACAAGTACAAGTATAAAGGCGTCCCTTTTTCAGCGTGGCTTTACAGGATCGCCCACAATGAAGTTGCTCAACACTACAGAAATAACTCTAAACAACGAGTCGTAAGTATCGAAGAAAATCAGATTGAAGAACTTATTGACGAATTGGATTATGACTTCACAAAAGATGTCTTACAAGATCTTTTGGTCTTATGTCTTGATTCGTTGTCGGATACTGAATTGAATTTGATAGAATTGAGATTTTTTGACAAGAAACCTTTCAAAGAGATTGCTACAATACTAGACATTACAGAAAGTAATGCCAAAGTAAAAACTTACCGGATAACTAAAAAGATGAAAACCATAATTCTCAAGGCTAAATCCTAAAACCATTAATTATGAAAGAGAAACTTTACAAATATATATTTAATCCTAAAAAAGTCGACGCCAATACTGTTGACAATTTTAAGGACTTCGATGCATTGTACGAGGAGTACGATAAATCGGTCCCAAAAACCAAGAGGCCAGGCAAACTCCGAAAGATCCTTCCCTGGATCGGAGTTGCTGCCGCCGCTATGGTGGGTTTATTTATAACCGTTTTTAGCCCAAATAAAAACAAGGTCAATAAAAGAGACCTTATGGCAAAAACTGAATTTGTCAAATCACCTGTTGCTGATGAAGTAGTACAAAACTTCGAATCTGCTACCGTTGATGCAGACAAAGGTGGTACGATCAAGATCAAACAAACCACTTTTCATATACCTCCTAAAGCATTTGTCAATAGAGCGGGAAATCTAGTGCTAGGCCCTGTTGATATCAAGCTTAAGGAATATCATGATTATGTAGATTTCTTTGTCTCTGGTATACCAATGGAATATGATTCTTTAGGTACTAGGTATCAGTTAGAATCTGCTGGAATGATTGAGGTATATGCAGAACAAGAAGGAGAAAGAGTAGAGTTAGCTTTAGGCAAAACTTTAGAAATACAATTAGAAGCTGAGATAAAAGTTGCCAAGAATGCTACAAAAGCTCCTGCTTTCAATATTTATAAATTGAATGAAGAAAAACGAAACTGGGTCTATGAGGCAGAAGATAAGATTGAATTTATTGATGAAGGAAATGAAGTAGGAAGTCTTCAAAATGAGGAGCGTTTTGAGGCAGATTACAAAAAAGAAGTGCTTTCTATTGACAAAGAATTTCAAGTCGCTTTTGAAAAGATAAAGGCTCAAAATCCGATTCCTGCCGAACCAATCAAACCAAGCAAGGCAAATAGTGAGAGTTTCACTTTCGAACTTGATATTGAAGATCTTGATACAAATTCTCAACGTACTGACGAGCATTCTTCCGTATTGAGATCTGAGCAGTCTCTTAGAGCGTTGAAAAAGAGATACGCTAAAGCAGTTTGGGAAGTAGTCCCTGGACAGCCTAATTGGAAACCTTCTATTGCATCTACAGAATGGGACGACTATAACTTGAAGCCATTAAATCAATACGAGTATTTAGTTACTTTCATCAAAGGATCCGAATCTGTAGACATAAAAGTAAAGCCTGTATTATTAGGAGACGATTACAAAGCGGCAATGTCATCATTCAATCAAGAATTTGCAGCTTTTGAGGTAGAGAAAACTAAGGCAGAAGAAGTAATCAGACAAAGAACAGCTGAATTAGAAGAGGCAAAAATGATCAGAGCAAGGACTGCTAAGCTAGCTTTAGACGAGAAGATCGCTGCTTTAAAAGCGGCTGGCAGAGCTGATCTGGCTTCGGATGAATTGATCAAGAGAAAGATTGTAAACATGTTCAGTATCAATAGCTTTGGTACTTGGAATTGCGACAGACCATTTCCTGCATACGTGACCAAGATCAATGCAAAATTTAAAGACAAGCAAAATAACTCCTATACCGGAAGGATTGCTTATCTGGTTGATGACAACAGAAATACCGTTTTCAGATTTTATGCCGATGAGGGTATTGAGTTAAACTATGATGAGAAAGCAAGAAATATAATGTGGTTCGTAACTAAGGAAAATAAATTAGCTGTCTATAGACCTGAAGATTTCAAGAAAGTGAGCCAAAAAGTTGGAAAGCACACTTTTGTCATGGACATAGCTCCCGATCCAATCGATTCAGAAGAAGACATTAGAAAGATTTTAGATTTTGATTAAGATTAGTTGATAGTTGTTAGTCCCTAAGGGATGCCTACGGCATTTATAGTTGATAATTTAAAATTAATCTTTCTAAAAACTAATAACAGACGACTTTAAAAATATAAGAGTTAACCTCTCTTACAAATGGTGGGTTCCCGATAATAAATTTTATTGGGAACTTTTTTTTTGAACGGAAGTGATTAGATGCCTACCTTTGAAGCATAAGTAAAAGATCATGAGTAAGAAATTTACACATCTAGATAGCAACGATAATCCTTCAATGGTCAACGTAGGGACTAAGAAGGTCAGCAAAAGAAAGGCCATCGCACAAGCCATTATAAAAGTAAATAAAGAAGTCCTTGCTTTGATGGAAGGTGATGAGATAAAAACTAAAAAAGGCCCGATCTTTCAGACTGCTATACTTGCGGGAATAATGGGTGCGAAAAAAACTTCTGATCTCATTCCTTTATGCCACCCTTTGAGTCTAGAGAAGTGCCATGTAGCGATTGTCAAGCTTGATGACACCCACATAAAGGTAACTTGTGAAACAAGCTTAGAATCCAAAACTGGGGTCGAAATGGAGGCACTTGCTGGTGCAACTGTAGCTGCACTGACCATTTATGATATGTGCAAGTCCTTTGGCCATGAAATGGTGATTAAGGAAGTGAAGTTATTGGAGAAATCTGGTGGAAAAAGTGATTACAAAGTAAAAATGTAAAGCTAATGCAGTTAATCTAGAAAGTTTAAAAATAAAGGAAAAGTATTTCGTATATAGATTGAATTGTTTTTCTTCTTGATCAATATTATAACTCATGCTTGAAGATTAAGAAGGGCTTATTTCTCTACCACAACCTTCTCTGAAATAAAAACTCCATCCACAACCGCAGTCAAAAAATAAAGACCAGCAGGTACTCCAATTAGATCTATTTTAGATTTCATTGTGGTGATTACTGTTCGGCCACCAATATCCTTCAGTTGTAAATTAACTGGATGCTCATCACGACCAGGGATGTGTAAAACTGAATGCGCAGGATTAGGGTAAACGGCAAAAGGGAATTCGGTAAAGCTTGTTGTACCGACTGTCTCTGGTGTACAATCAATTTCATCGATACTATTACATCCTTCAGCATTATCTACAATATCCGTATTAAAAAGACCAAGATCTAAATAATCACAAATTGGTTTTATCGCACAATCACTCAAGAGAAAATTGTTTTTTATTTGAATGTCTGCAATGGTTGTGTCTTGACTGTTTATTGTTTCAGCAATTAAATTGGATATCCCTTCAATATTATACAAACTGCCATTACTATCTATAATTAAAGAACCATTTATGCGCTCTAACTCCTTGAAATTATCGATATGTTCAGCAAAAAGATTAAAAATAAATTTGAAGTTGCCGTTAATAGATTTCAATTTTTCTAAAATTCCAAAATCAACTATTTTTTGATTATTGGTAATTTCTAAATTTCCATCTATTGATATTAGCTCCTCAAACATCCTCAATTCTTCTACGTTAAACCTATTTATAATTAAATCAGCTCCAATGGTATTTAATACATTAAAAGCATCAACAGAAGCCGAACCTCTGCAGGCAGATAATTCCATAAATCCCCCAATAGACTCTAATTTTACAAATCCTTGAAAACTGTTTAGATTATCAATATCCTCTATTCGCAAATTTCCTCCAATGGTAATCAGTTCATCAAAACCATCTAGTTTTCTTATTTTATCTAGATTTAATATGGTCAAGCTTCCTAGTATTTCCTCCAATACTGGGAACTTAGGAAAGTTTTCTAATTCGCCTAGAGGCGAAGAACTAGATCCAAAGCTCAACGCACCTCCCACATAAGCTAAATTATCAAAATCAGGCAATAATTTCAACGCATAGTTTCTTCTTATAATAAATTCATGCCCAACACTTTTTAGTTTTGAAAATCCCTCTATTGAAGTACATTTGCCAAAATCCTCCATTAAGAACTTTCCATTGACCACTTCCAATTGATCAAAGGCATCAATGCTTTCCAGTTCAATTAAGTTATCCAAAACAAAATCGCCTCCAACAACCTTTAAATTTTCAAACGCTGGCATCAGGTTTAATGTGGTATTTGCAATGATAAAATCATCACCTACATATTCTAATTCCTGAAATCCATCATAGTCTTGGATATCAAATACATAGTTAGAGAAACTTCCAAATACTTCTTTTAATTTTGGAAAGGTTGTAGCAGTCATCATATGATTCCAAGCCATGGAAAAGTCACTTTCAACTGTTTCTAGATTTTCAAATATATTGAAATTTAAAATATTTCTGTCTTTTATTAATATTTCACCAATAACTTTCAGATTATTGAAGCCTTCAACTTTGGATAGATTATCATTATCACTTAACCGAATTTTTCCTCCAAATTTTTCCAACCCATTAAAACCATCAATAAATTCCAAGTTAGGATTTAGGTAGATATCCAGATCGCTACCAAAAGTTTTGAAATTTTCTCCAAAATTTATGCTGGTTAATGCAGCCATTTGACTAAATTCAATATTCTCATTGACAATTTGTAAAGATTCCAAACCCTGAAATTCTACCAATCCATCACACCTATGCATTAACAGATTATCTATTTCAGTCAAGTTGCTTAGACCAGAAACATCAATTAGATCTGGCAGATAGGTACAATGAAATTCACTTGTTTTTTTTAGTCCACGCAAACCTTCAAAATTTACGATGTTCACATACCGGAGTGTAACATCAGTTTCTAAGGATTCTATATTATGAAGACCTTCTAAATCTGACAAGGCTGGCAGATAGGTTAATAAGATACCTAATTGGATATGATCCAAATTTGCTAAGCTATTCAAACTATTCAGGCTTGGTAATTCTCTCAACAATAAGGATTCTCCAATAGAATCAAGTTGCTCTAAACCTTCAAGATCTTTTAAGGATTCGTTTCGATAGATATTTAGTGAACCAACAATCTTTCTCAGGTTTCTTAAACCTGATAGCTTTGGAAGCTCGCTGTTATCTCGAATAACCAAACTACCATGAATGATTTCTAAATTTTTGAGCCCTTCTAAATTCTGTATCGCTCCTGGAGAATCTTCATATATGTATACGTTCGCTAATTCTGTACAATCGGGGTGATTGAAAAGATATTCATCAACTTCAGCTTGATTTTCTAAAGTAAGATTAGCTGGAAAACATTGGGCGCCGGCTTCTATAAGTGGGATAAAAAACAGGGATATACAAAAAATTGCGGTTTTGGCCATTACCTTAGTTTGATACTAATGTACGAAAAATCTACCAAAATGAACCTGAAATATTATTCACGATATTCAACACATCAAGAAATAAATGAGCCAATGGATATACTATTAGCTCATTTTAATAGCAAGTCTTATTAAATGACTTCATCCTACATTGATTCAGCCACATTAATGGTGGGCTTATCAGTTCTTTGTTCGTGTTTTTTACACTCAGATAATTCTAATTGTTTAGATATTGAGAAAGAGAAGGTACTACCCTCTCCGGTAGTTGATATTACCCAGATCTTTCCCTTATGTAATAAAGCTGACTTCCCGCAAGTTGCTAGGCCTATGCCACTACCATTATAATCAGAATTGCTATTTAGCTTTTCAATACACCAACATTGGTTAAAATTTTAGCTCATTTACAATGAAAAAGTGCTTTTGCAGAATTACTCTACAAAAGCACTTTTATTTTAAATATTGACAAGGATCTGTGTCCTTTAGTATCATTGATTCACAAGTTTTATTTCACAACGCTAACGCGCTCAACCCATGTTTTACCTTCAAGAATGAATCTTACAAAATAGACACCTGTAGCTTCATTTTGCAGGTCAAATTCTATGGAGTGACCAGGATTAATAACATGACGCAATACTCTACCATTTATGTCAAATAACTCCAACTCATCAAACCTTTGTTCCATTGTGATCAAAAGCTTTTCTCGTACAGGATTTGGCTGTAGCTTGATCATGCTTGAAAGACCTGGATCTTGTATTGACAATAAAGTTTCGATGTCTGCTTCGTATCTAGGAAACAATTGATAACCATCTTCATATGGCGATGTGTTGTCAAACTGTCCTCCAATTCCTGTTATTCTGTAAACTTGACCAGCTTGTGGAACAAAAGAACTTGTAAATAGATCTACTTCTGAATCAATTCTAATTTCAAAAGTATTTAAGCCATCAGTTACATCAACATTAAACCCAGTAGTACCTCCACCCCACTGACTCACGTCTACAAATGTTACAGCATCTAACTGTACCAACTGTGATTCGGTTGATTCGTCCAAAACGGTTACAACAGTCGGTGATTCCATCGAGAGTGTTGTGGCAGACATAATGATCGTATCCGCTATAATTTCTGTCAAGCCGTTAAAAAATCCGATTGAACCTTGTACAATGATTTGATCCCCTTCATTGACAGTGTAGCCAAAATCAGTGTCTCCATTAAATACAGTTATCCCATCATTGTTGCCGTCTATTAAGGCAAATAGAACCCCATTCGTTGTCAAATTAACACCATAAACCAACCCTTCCAGTTGACAATCTTGTTCGAATGAATCAGGAAAACCTAACGCATCATTTTCAGAGACTTCTCCTATCGAAAGAGGCGTATAAACAGGTGGACACTCAACATCGATATCGACTAAAGCAGTATCGCAGCCATTAATATCACAAAGTTCATATTCGAAGGATTCAGGACCGCAATAATCCATATTTGGTGTATAGCTAATTGTATTATCAATATTGATTACAGCAACTCCATTGGTTGGAGGAGTGATCAAAGTTAATGAAGTGATGTCTCCTGGTATAGCATCGTTTGTCAGTATATTTATTATGATCTCAGTATTTGTTTCAGTAGACAAGTTTACATCATCATTAGCCACAATTAGTATTGGTGGGTCAGGACTATATAGAGCCAAAGGATATGGACTTGGTGCAGAAGCGTTATCAGTACCTCCATTTAAAGCATTTATACCTCCAAATATCCAATTATTTAAAACAAATATATTTCCATCCGGACCTGTTCCTGATTTTCTGTATGCCCACCCATCAAGATATTCCCAAGGTTCACCAGTGCCGTCTAATTCAATATCTCCAAACACATCGATGACTTGACCTTCTTCATACAGTTCAATGGCATCATCCCCGTTCATATTGAACATAGGATTGAAAAAAGTTGGTGGTAAGCCAAAATAGTTGTGGAACTCCAAACTATCCTCCACAATAAATAATACTGTTCCTTGTGTAGCAGATACAGCAGGAAAGTTATATTCTTCTCCATCAGTCCCTCCTCCATTATTGACAACACCCAATCCATAAATACTTAAATCCGGAATATCCTGTGTGACGTATAATTCAATTCCTTTTGTGGCAGTGAATCCTGGTTGGGAATCAAAAATTCCAGCTAATACCAAACTATTGCTCACTGCGGCATCATTATCTGTAATGGTAAGTGCCATTTGACTTTTTATAAAAACCCCATTATTGGATGGATTAAGCATTTCGAGGATCAATACTTCTCCAGTCTCCATATCCATATCGTCGATGATATCTATTGTTATGGTTCTGGTCACAGCAGTCCCTGCTGGAAAATTTACAGTCATTGTTTGCAAGACAAAATCCATGACGTCCGTTGCTGTTGAAGCCATACCGATCTGTACATCAACAGTAGTACTGGCCATTGGATCTGGCCCCTCTATAAACACATTTACAGTGACACTTCCTGCATTTTCACTAACGGATCTTTCATCTTCAAAAAACGAAATGATAGGTCCAGGGTTGCACATATTATCTGTACCTGGATTGGCATAAATACTTGCCGCACCAAAAACAATACCCGTGTCAGTTGTAGCCAATTGCCAATTGTCTGGATCATTATTGTCTGCAGTGAGATCACACAAAACTAAAGAACTGCCTGAACCATCGGCAAAAGTTGGCCAATTTGGTCCATCATCATAAGTCACTATATCGACAAGCATTTCTGATGAATCGTAAAGTTCAATACTTTCTCCAGAGTTGTTTAATGCCCCAGAAAATTGATAAGGTACGATACCAAAGTTGACTGTAAAACCAATAGAGTCAACTGCTACTAGAACATGTTCCCCAGGCATTAACATTTGTGCATTAAAAGTATAATCAACAGCCGATTGTAAGCTATAGCCGGCTAGATCGATCGGAGTGGAGCCTGCATTTTGAATTTCTACAAATTCCAAGAAATCTGTGCCAGGATTATTATACATGATCTCAGTAATGACAAGTTGAGATTTAGCTTCAAAATGGCAAAGTAAGGTGAGAAGACTTAAAAGTAAATATCTTGACATAATCGGGTTTAAAAAGTTTAAAAAAGGGAAAGCAGCCAAAAACTACTTTCCTCAAAATTATAATATTCTTACGGAATTTGGAATTTAATTCCCTCCTAACTCTTTTAATAATCTATCTGCTTTGTAAATATATTTCAAAGCCGCTGTAATACCACCTGCATGAACAGAAACAGCTCTATTATAAGTTGGTTCGTAAATAAAGTTTCCTGGTAAAGATTCAATATTTCCGTCAAAAATCAATCCAACAACTTCTCTCTTTGTGTTAATTATCGGCGAACCAGAATTTCCACCTATGATATCATTTGTTGAAACAAAATTCATTGGTTTGCTCAAAAGCTCCATTGGAGGATTATTCCATTTTTGTGGCAATGCCCACGGAAATTTTTTGTTATTTGAATAATGTCTATCGTATAACCCAAAGTAAGTTGTTTTATATGGAGCTTTAGAACCGTTATAATCATAACCTGCGACCACCCCATCAGCAATTCTAAGCGTAAAGGTCGCGTCTGGAGGTAGCTTACCCTTGTGGACTTTATATACCACATTTGAAACTTTGTTTTCCAAAATCCTCCTATCGGGTCCTCCAGATCTAAATGCAGTGGCTGCTTCCTGATATTTATTTGTTAATGTGTTTGCAACTTTCAATAATGGATCCTTTCCCTTGCTCATTTTCTTCGCACTCAATAACTTTTCAATCTTTTTCGAAGAAGTAAAATCTGAATTGTCAGCTACGTCTTTGATAAATGATGTTCCGTCTTTTGAGCCCATAAGGCTAGTAATGTAAGAATCATCTCTAGAAGCATAGCGTCTCATTTTGTCCATCAAGTTTCCAAATTTAGCGAGCTCTTTCTTATCTGAAAGGACAGATGCACCTTCCGTTAAACTCTTCTTCATTTCAGCCAGTTCTGCCTCATCGCCTCCTACCTCTAGCATTTTACTGTAGCCACTTAATTTGTGCATGTAACTCATTATCTCTCCATTCAGTGGACTTGGACTTAGCAGGTTGACTTCAGCAGCGTTGGGAGCAAGGCCCTGGTAAGCTTTTTCAATTTGATTCCAATAATCTTCTCCAGTGTGCTTGGCTCTAACTTGATCTTCCATCTTTTTCTTTCTACTCATTAACACAGGATCTTGCAATCCTTTGATAATTCCTCCGATTGCTTTCATCCCATTGCTTAGACCAAAGATCTCATCCAGCAATTCTGGAGATGGGTCCTTTTCGTATTCAACCATCAATTCATCATGCCTTTCTGTCATGGATTCAACACGGTAATTCCAACGAAAATCTCTATCGTATTCTAGTTGAGCCACAGTTCTATATCTTTCGGTAGAACCAGGATTTCCAATCACAAAGACAGGGTCGCCTTCTTCAGCTCCGTCAGGATTAAATTTAAAATAATGTTCAGAAGTATTTGCAGGTTCTCCATTTTCATAAGCTCTCCAGAAAGTGCAATCCAAATTGTATCTCGGATAAGTGAAATTGTCAGGATCACCACCATAAAATCCAAGATCTAGTTCGGGTATAAAAACCAATCTGATATCATCATATCTCTTATAACCATACAGGGAATATTTACCACCAGAATAATAGCTAATGGTTTGCATTCGCAAGTTTTCCCAACCTGGCATCTTGCTATACTTTTCTTTGATCGCATCGTAAGCTGTTTGGATTGCTGCAGCCATTCCAGAACCACCATCTGACTTCGAGGTATAGCTTTCTACCTCTTGTGTTATGTCTGCTATCTTAACCAGCTGCTCTACAAATAGACCTTCGTCTTTTCTCTCCTCCTCCAAAGTGGCCGCATAAAATCCATTCTTGTTAAAGTCTTCACCTTCTTTCATCAATTTTGGCATTTCTCCATTAGAGCAATGGTGATTGGTCATGATCAAACCATTTGGAGAAACAAAAGAGGCAGAACACCAGGAGGCAAATCTTAAGGCTGACATTCTAGAAGCCTCCACCCATTCTGGCGTAGCTTCAAAACCATAAGTTTCATTCCAATAATCTACAGGAGCATCTTCGAAAGTCCACATTTTGCCGTAATCAAATATGCTTGGATCTTCAGAAATTTCTTGCGCCATACTTGTTATTGGGAAATAAAGGATCATTCCCAGTAAAATCAATACGTTTTTTATCATAATTACTTATTTAATTCAGCTGCTAAAATAGGAAAAAAGGACAGAAATTTTATTGGATTTCATATTCAAGTGTGTTCTTAATCTCAGTGAATTATAATGTTCAAACAAAATTTTACATCAATTACTAAAAGTGAAGGGTTTGTGAGAAGGGATAAGGTGGCTTTCAGATAGTCTAATAGCTGCCACTTTCTTTCAACTTATCGTGAATATAATCTATACTCAAGAGTACCCTGTTTAACTCTTCCATAAAAAATCTTTCTGTTTCTTTATGCCACAACCCTGGTTTGTCATACATCTTTTCAAAACTCTCGCTTAAAGAGCGGATATATTCTATCTTTTCTGCTTCATCTTTTATAAATATGGGTGGATAAAGGTTATACATCAAAATCCAGTTTTTTGCGATTCTGACTATTCTTCCATTGCCATCCACGAATGGGTGAATCCTGATTAGTTCATGATGCAAGTAAATTGCTTTAAGCAACGGATGTTTTAATTGCTTTAAATTGACAAATAACTGCGAGACGAGGCCATTAAGTTGATTCGGGTCGGGGCAAATGAGTCTTCCTATTTGTACGAGTGTATTTCTATATTTATTGGGATGCTTTTGATGAGATTGTGGACTGATCAATCTGAATATCTGGAATAATTGAACTTGACTTTCAAAAGGTATTTCGTTTTTTATCTCGCCAATTACAAAAAGAATCGTTTTGTTTAGATTTGCTTGATATTCAATCAGATCCTCTTCCGTCTCCGCTTCCATTTGAGCATTTTTTATACTCAACAGCTGGGTTAAACTGTTTGTCGAATTAATAAAAGCATCTAATAAACTTTTAGACGAAGTCTTTTTACAAAATGTTATTGCTCTAAATATTGACCTTGCCTTATTATCAATGTCAAACAATAAAGACTCCTTTATATTCACCAATTTGGGATCTAAAAGTATCATCTATTTTTCTTAGTTTTATCATATACAAATTCACACAAAAAGTTCGAATGCTGCAACTACTTGTTTTCTTCACCTATGGAATAACCATCCGTTAAGAAAGTAAATGCTTTATTACCTATGTAGCCAACCATCACCGCTTGGATCAAAGGTTTGACATTAACATTTTGTGAAGTCAATTCAACGATAAAGTTTGCTCCTGGCCCACCCGTATCATCGTCTTTCTCAATAACATAATTGATCGTCCCCATGGGTGAAAGACTGATTATATTTTCAGCATAACTTCTTACGAGTTCTCCATCTGTATTATAGTAGTCGATCTTGGAGAGAAACAATGAGTCAGTTGCACTAGTATTCCTAATGCTTAATGTGGCAGCCAAGAGTATTTTTTGATTCGTTCTATCCGCATAAATATCAGAGTAGATCGGCACATAGATGACATCTTTGTATTTCTGATCTTTTGGATTCAATACTTTTTTCACCTCGTGGGCCTTCAACTCATCTTTTCCTTGTTCGTTTATATTAGGGTCAGGATTTCCACAGGATGAAAATATTAATAAGATAAATAAGAACTGAATTATAAATTTAAACATACTTCAGGATTTTAAAATTCAAATTGCAATGTCTTCAATTTCGGGCTTATTTCGCATTAAAGGAGCTTCAGTTATTAAAACAAAACCAAAAGTCAAAACACCCAAACGACCAATAAACATCATAAAGGAAATAATTATTTTACTTATGTCCGACAACTCTCCCGTAATACCTACAGAAAGCCCTACTGTACTTAATGCTGAACTTACTTCAAAAACAATACTTTCAAAAACAAATTTATCCCCCTCTACCAACAATATTGACCACGTTCCAATGATAAGGATAAAAGAATAAAAAATTAATGAAGAGACTGCCATATATATATTATGCGAAGGTATTTCTTTCTTGAGAAAAGTTATGTGTTTTTTTCTTTTCAATACTGCTTTTAAGACCGCCATCAAGGCCGTAATTGAAGTCGTTTTTATTCCTCCACCTGTTCCTGCTGGGGAAGCACCTACGCTCATCAATATTAACAGGATAAATATTCCTGCAGTATTTATGGACCCAATATCGTAATTGTTAAATCCTACAGTTGTATGGGCAGAAATACTTTGAAATACTGATAATTTAAAGCCCTCTAATCCCCTTGACCACAGATCCATATCAGAAAAATACAACATTACGGCTCCTAATATCCATAGAATAAATGTACTCAGCAAAATGATCTTTGATGTCAGGGTGATCTTTTTCCGTTGCCTTGTGATTCGCAACCAAAAATCGAATAACACTATAAATCCTATTGACCCTAATAGGGACAGGATAAGTATTGTCGTGGTAATCACATTATTGTCTTGAAATGAAGTCATAGAATCGCCGTAAAGACTAAATCCTGCAGTACAAAATGCTGAAATACTATGAAAAATGGATTGCCACACTGGATATTCAACCTCTAATTCGCTAAAACCAAAATATAAAACGACTGCTCCTATAGATTCGATCAATATTGTAAAAACAAAAACACTATAAATGAAAGAAATTAAGGGGTAACGTTTGGGTAAATTAAATTCTAATCTCAATAGCCTAGCAGGTAAAGATGGAAGCTTATCAAATTGCCTAAATATGATAAATGTACTTAGTGCCATATACCCTATTCCTCCTAATTGAATAAATAAGAGACTTATTAATTGACCCAAAAAGTTGTATGATTCTCCAAAATTCGCTGGAGCTAAACCTGTAGTACTTACGATCGAAACAGCAAAAAGTAAATGATCAACCAGTGTATTAGAAGTACTTTGGCATATTGGTAATAGAAGTAATAAAAAGCAGGCAACAATTAGGAAAAAGTACCCTTTCAAAAGCAAGATCAAACTCGACTTTTCATCCGTTTTGCGATGCTCTAACCAGCTCTTTATACTTTCCATTAACAGATTTTACTTTTGGCAAACATAGTGGTTAAAAGTAAGTTCAACACAAGAAAATTTATCTTTTTCATTTTTTAAAAATACAAGGATTTTTTATTTCCTTACTGAATTTAGTGATTTCTAAATAACATAGAAAAAGCACTTATTACTTCAACTGTTAACTCAAATGCTGCTGATAAAAATCAACCACCCGCTCATCAACCCGCACATCCCTGATCGTTATGGGCTTCTTCAAAACTATGCCATCCAAAGTCCGGCAGCGACTTAGTGCCACATAAGTTTGGCCGTGCTCAAACGCACCCTTACCCATGTCGATGATTACTTTATTGAAAGTCTTTCCTTGACTTTTGTGAATGGTCACTGCCCAGGCCAATTTCAGCGGAAGCTGAGAAAAAGTCCCAATGATCTCAGAACTAATCTGTCCATCCTTTTCTGACTTTAGTTTATACTTCAAGATCTCCCACTCCATCTCTTCGACAAGGATCTCCTTAATGTCGCCAGATTCCGTTTCTATTTCTACATGGACTTCGTAATCATCTATGCGAGAGATCTTTCCGATGGTTCCGTTGACAAAACGCTTCAAGGGATCATTCTTAATAAACATAACCTGCGCTCCAAGCTTTAAACGCAAACCAACTTCGGTAGGATATTGTCGTGGATCAAACTGCCCTTCGACAGAGGCATGAAAGGAAAACCCTCTCGTATCGAGTGCCTCCAATTCTCGTTTATTCACCGCGTCAGCGGATGCATTTCTTGCGGTTAAGGTGATGTAAAAATCACCTCCTGTAAATTCAGGGTCATGTCTTTCATTAAGGTCTTCTAAGTCGTACCAATCAATGCGGTTCAATCTGATCGCCTCTAGGAGACGGATGAAGTGTCGATTGTCTTGACGGTAAATCTTGCTTAGTTCGATGTAAGAAATGTCATAACCAGCCATCATCACTTTGGAGGAAAAGAAGTATGGCGACTCGTAATAGAGTTGAAATTTGGTCCGCTCAACCGGGTTGGAAACAATTGGCGGCAGCTGAAACAGATCCCCTATAAAAACCATTTGCACACCACCAAAGGGTTGAGAAGAATCTCGGTTGAGTTGTAAGAATCTATCTATGCCATCCAAAATGTCTGCGCGCACCATTGAAATTTCATCAATGATCAGCATCTCCATCTTCTGATATAACTTTCTAAATTTTCGCTTAGTGATGTGGTCTTCAAAATCAGGCCGTGGCGGAAAACCAAAAAAAGAATGTATCGTTTGACCTTTCACATTTAGAGCCGCCACACCAGTTGGTGCAACTACAACTGTTTTCTTTTTAGTAGTTCTTCTAAACAATTGTAGTAATGTTGATTTACCCGTTCCTGCCCGTCCTGTCAGAAAGATATTTTGTTTGGTGTTTTCTAAAACATCCAAAACCTCATTAAATTCTCCGCTTAATTCAAGTTCTTGCATCATGGATCAGCCTGCTTCTTTTATAAGGTAGATCAATACCGGTAGGTGGTCAGAATACCCGCCTTGATACACATCTCCTACAAAAGTTCTATAAGGATACCCTTGATATTGTCCTGACTTTTGTAACAGCCAAGGTTTTTTAAAAACCTCCGCTTTATAAAAAGCATAACCATTGTTATTATTCTCAATCAGGCTACCTGTAACCAATATTTGATCAAATAAGCTCCAAGCATCTCTCCAAGCTGTTGTACCAAGTCCTCTTTTATATAATTTACAAAAGGGATTATAGACATTACTTTTAAAGACTTGCTCCTTTACTGATTTTGCTGCGAGAAACTTCTTAACCGAAGGACTGTTTGGGTCGTCGTTCAAATCGCCCATGATCACAATCTTGCTGTCTGGGTTTTCTTGGTAGAGAGAGTCGACTATATTTTTGCAGATCTTCCCCGCACTGTTTCTGCCGGCTTTAGACCTGTTTTCTCCACCCGATCGTGATGGCCAATGATTGACCAGTACGTGCATGACATCTCCATCCAGTTTTCCAGATACGATTAGAATATCTCTGGTGTATCTTCTGCTCCCGTCCTTTTTATATAACAACAGTGGGATCGCTTTTTGATGACTGTAGTCGAAATATTTTTCTTGGTACAATAGTGCCACATCAATTCCACGTTTGTCCGGCGAAGCATGATGAACGATCTTATAATTCCTATCTGCAATTTTTTCATTCAAAACAAAATCTTCTAGCACTTTCTTGTTTTCAATCTCCGCTAGTCCAAGCAACGCCACCCCATCTTCTGTTATGTCTGTACCTAATTGTGACACAACTTTTGCCATGTTGTCTAGTTTCTCTTCATATAAGTTGTTTTCCCATCTTTTTTTCCCTTGGGGAGTAAATTCTTCATCTTCTATTTCTGGATCATCATCAGTATCAAATAAATTTTCGAAATTGTAAAATCCAATGCAAGCTGCTTTGAAAGTTTTTTCTTGCGCGTAGGTGGAGATCGTAAAAGAGCTTATAATTAGAAGAATGAGATTTTTCATTGATAAAAGCCTTTGTATATTGGTAAATAACAAAATTTTGCTCAAAGATATTAATTAACTGCTATATCAATGAAGCTGATAAATCCCAGATGCTGATAATCTGAAAATATTTAATGCCAATAGACTAAAGTTTTAAAGGACTTCATTATGGGGACATATCAGCCTTTATTTTAACATAATACATCTATTTCTATCCTAAAACACCGTAAATAATGCTATTTTTGACTTGTAAATTATACATAAACGCACTCTGATATGAAAATAAGAAGCGTACTCCTCGCTTTTGTGATGCTAATTAGCGCATTCGTTTTTTCTCAAGAACTGGTAGAGCAAGATTCAATTCCAAAAGAAACAGAATTTATCCCTACGATCGTGCTGAATGATACAGATCTAGATGATGCTCGAGATGAAGGAATATCTGGATTATTATCAGCATCTAAGGACATATTTGTGCGTCTTACAGATTTTAACCTGAATGCTGGAAGATTTAGAGTACGAGGTTATGATTCAGAAAATGTCCATGTGTATCTGAATGGTGTAAAAATGAATGTATTGGAGTCTGGATGGACTTCCTTTTCGCATTGGGGTGGGTTGAATGATGTAACAAAAAGTCAGGAAGTTAACACAGGTCTTGAAGCGTCTAATTTTGCTTTTGGTTCTTTTGGTGGTGCTGTCAGTATTGATACCAGGGCTTCATCTCAACGCAGGCAGTTGAAAGCCACTTACACTTATACGAATAGAAATAATTACAACAACAGGGCTATGATCTCATGGTCTTCAGGAATGATGGAAAACGATTTTGCAGTATCTCTGATGGCCTCGAGAAGATGGGCGCAAGAAGCTTATCAAGAAGGAACATTTTATGATGGTTATTCCTATTTTTTGTCTGTCGACAAAAAGATAAACAACCACCTTTTAAATTTGTCCATGCTCGGTGCTTCTGCCGATAGAGGCAAGGCGGGAGCTACTGTTCAAGAAATGTATGACCTGGCAGGTACTAATTATTACAATCCTAATTGGGGTTTTCAAAATGGAGCAATCAGAAATGCACGTGTAGCAACAAGACATGAGCCATTGGCTATTTTAAGACACGACTGGTCCATCGATGAAGCAACCACGCTAACAACAACTGCAAATATCCAAGATGGTATAAATGGATCGAGCGTATTAGATTGGTACGATGCTGCCGATCCTAGACCTGATTATTACAGAAAATTGCCTTCTTTTGTTGATACAGATTCTGAGTTTGGAGTAGATAATAAATTACAACTGGAACAATTACTCTCTGAAAATCAAGCAGCACGTCAGATCAACTGGGATCAGCTGTATGAAATAAACAGAAACACTATTGACGAAAATTTTGATCCAACTGCTAATCGTTCAAGGTATGCGGTCATGGAAAGAAGGTACGACGCTTTTAAATTAAACTTCTCTACCCTATTTAACAAAGTCTTTTCAGAAAAATTCACCTTCGTTTCAGGACTAAACTACCAGTACTTCAAAGGCGACAACTATCAGTTGATGACTGATCTCTTAGGAGGAGATTACATAGTAAATCTGGATCAATTTGCGGAAAGAGATTTTCCAAATGATGAGGACTTCATCCAGCATGATCTTGATAACCCTAATAGATTGATTGCAGAGGGGGATCGCTTTGGATACGACTATGAATCTCACATTAGACAGTCATCAGGTTGGGCACAAGGTATGTTCAGTTTAGGTAGGTTGCAATTTCACGTTGGGGCAGAGTTAATGCAAACGAATTTATGGAGAAACGGAATCAATAGAAATGGTAAATTTCCAGATTCCTCTCAAGGAGAATCAGACCGCCTTAGTTTTACAACCTATGGGGTAAAGGCAGGTCTAAACTATGCGCTTGATGGTAGAAACTTTCTTGTCTTCAATGCCAATCGAATGACCAGGCCACCCGTATTCAGAGATGCCTTTGTTTCTGTTAGAACGAGAAATGAAGTTGTTCCAAATTTATCTAAAGAAACTGTCTATGGAGGTGAAGTTGCCTACTTATATAAGTCACCAAATCTTAACGCCAAGATCGGTGCTTACTATACCAGGTTTGAAGATCAAACGGAGATCAAAAACTTTTATCACGATGACTTAAATACTTTTGTCAATTTCATAATGACAGGAGTAGATAAAGAGCACATCGGTCTGGAGCTAGGCGCAGAGGGTAAGATCGTCAGCGGGCTTACTTATAAATTTGCAGCTTCCTTGGGTCAATACATTTATGATTCTAGACCTACTGCAATTATTTCACAAGACAACAACGCTACCTTGCTCAACGATGGTAAGACGGTATATGTTAAAAATTTCTACGTGCCTGGAACGCCTCAAAAAGCAGGATTGATCGGGTTAGAATACGCAACGCCTTCCGAACTGATCATAGGAGTAAGTGGTAACTATTTCAGCGATTTTTGGTTGGACTTCAATCCTGATAGAAGATCATTTGAAGCCATAGAAGTGGCTGACATAAACAATGCTATTGTTGAAGGATCAGCGCTTTGGAATGAGATCATCTTTCAGGAAGAAGCACCTTCTGCTTTTACTTTGGATGTTTCCATAAGAAGAAAATTCAGATTACAGAATGACTGGTCACTTAGTGCAAACTTTAGTGTAAACAACATTTTAAATAACCTAAATCTTATCAATGGTGGATATGAGCAATTGCGTTTTGATTTTGAAGAAAAAAATGTAGACCTATTCCCCTCTAGATACTATTACGCCAGAGGAATTAATTATTTCCTAAACCTTGTATTAACAAAAAGACTTTAACCATACAATAATTTACAATAATGAAAATATTTAATTATTTGTTTCTAGTTTTTGCGATAAGCATTTTCTTTTCATGTGTGGACCAAGAATTTGATGCCCCTCCGGTTCAAGGAGAAGAAGCATTTGACCTGCCAGATACAAACATCACGATCGCTGAATTGAAAGCAACCCATGTTGCTGGGCAATTGGAAGAGATCACAGATGACCTGGTCTTCAGTGCAGTGATCATCGCTGATGACGAATCTGGAAATTTGTATAAAAATCTAATCCTAGAAGATGAAACTGGCGGGATCGTTCTTTCTATAAATGCAACTTCTCTATTCAACCTTTATCCCATCGGCATGGAAGTTTTTATAAAAGCTAAGGGATTGATTTTAGGAGACTTTGCAGGCACCATTTCACTTGGTGGATCTTCTTTCATCAACAACTCTGGCTTCCCACAGCTGGGTGGAATTGAAGAATTGCTAGTGCCAGAATTTGTCATCAGAGGATTGAGAGACCAGCAAGTCCCTCCTACGGTCAAGACCATCACTGGTCTAGGCACTGGTGATGTTAGCACTTTGATAACTTTAGAAAATGTCCAATTTCAAGAAAACGAATTGGGTAGAACCTTTGCCGATGCGATCGGTTTAAATACTGAAAACATAAACATGGAAGATTGTGACGGCAATGTGATCGTTGTTAGGACTTCAGGTTTTGCAGATTTTGCTACAGACATAATTCCTGATGGATCTGGAACACTCACGGCTGTGTACGGCGTGTTCAATTCTACCAAGCAATTATTGATCAGAGATCTGAGTGATTTTGATTTTGGTGCCACGCGTTGTGATGGCTCTGGTACCGGTGGTCCTGACCCAACAGATCTTCCTGAGGTCAATACGACCATAGCAGCTATCAAAGCAAATCACACGATGGGATCTTTCAATGAGATAACGGAAGATGCAGTATTAAAGGGGATTATTACAGCAGATGATAAAACTGGAAACTATTTTAAAACTATAATTTTGCAAGATGAAACTGCGGGGATTAGTTTGAAATTGAATGTCAATGATTTGTACCTTAACTACCCCATCGGTACAGAACTATATATAAAAGCAAAAGGATTAATTACTGCTGATTTTGCTGGAACTATTTCCATTGGAGGATCTACTTTTACAAACAATAACGGTGAGCTTCAATTAGGAGGAATCGAAGAGTCACAACTAGCAACCTTCTTAATAAAAGGAGCAACTAATCAGCCCTTACCGATCGCCACAAAGTCGCTTTCTGAACTTGGACCTGATGATATATCCAGTATTTTCTTAATTGAGGAAATTGAGTTCATGGAGGGTGATGTAGGAAACACATATGCTGATGGTGCCAATACTTCAAACGGATTTCTTGATATGGTAGATTGTGATGGCAATGAGATCATTTTATTTACTAATGGGTTTGCTGATTTTGCAGACGAGAAAGCACCAGGAGGATCTGGAAGTATAACTGCGATTTATGGTGTATTTAATGATACGAAACAACTTGCAATAAGATCTACGAGTGATATCAACTTTGGAGACACTAGATGTGATGGAACAGGCACTGGTAATAACGGAGATGTCATCTTGGAAGAAAACTTCCAAGATGGACAAACACAATACGAGGTTATTGATCTAGCAGGTTGGACAAATGTCGCTGAAGTTGGATCTGATGATGAAGCATGGTATAGCAATAACTTTTCAGGAGAATATTATGCGGAAGGAACAGCTTTCAATTCCACCGATCCTGAAAATGTGTTTTGGTTGATCACCCCTCCGATAAATTTAGATAGCGACGTTGTGTTGGAGTTTATTTCTGCACAGCACCACTGGGCGCACGACGGGTTGACTGTTATGATTTCTGATGATTTTGATGGTGATGTCGTAAATGCTTCTTGGGAAACTATCAACTGCAATTTACCGCAAGAATCAAATGATTGGTATGAAATGGTAGACAGTGGTGAGATTGTTTTAAGAGATTATTTTCCTTCTGGGAATGTACACATCGGGTTTAGATACTCCGGCAAAGAGGGTTCTGATGAAACAACTTACCAATTGCATAAAGTTACTTTTTCAGAACAATAAATATAATTTTTAATTAATAATCTTTGAGGTGATCTCGTAATTGATGGTCACCTTTTTTTTATATAGGAACTATGAGAATATTATTAATAATGGTAGGCTTTATTTTAAGTCATGTTGCATTTGCGCAAAAAAACATAGCAGAGGCTAGAACTATGAAGGAAGGTGAATTAGTCACCGTACAAGGTATCATTACTTCAGGACCAGAACTAGGGGCTGTTAGGTATCTGCAGGATAAAACGGCGGGCATCGCAGCATTTCCTGGTAGTGGCTCGGCCAGTGGATTTGGTGCTCTAAAAATGGGTGACAAAATTGAAATCACCGGAGTACTGTTAGATTTCAATGGACTTTTAGAAATCAGCCCTATTCAATCCTTTGAAATACTTTCTACAAACAACACCATACCCGAAGCTGAGTTGATCACCTTAGATCAATTAGGAGAAGCCAATGAAAGTGAATTGGTCAGCGTTTCAAATGTTTTGTTTTCAGATGCAGGTTTTACTTTTAAAAGTGATGTCTCCTATGACATCAATGCAGATGGTGCTTTCTCTAGTGTATATTTGAGATCCACCAATCCACTTGTTGGTACAACGATTCCAAATAGTCCAGTGGAATTGACGGCGATCTCTTCGGCATTTTTTGACCCGCAAATGTTGCCTAGATCCAAAGATGATATCAATGCCCAAAATACTGTTTTCGCTTTTAGCGAATTTCCTAACCAGACGGATCTAGAAACAACAACAATTAGTGTGGCATGGAAAACTAATTTTGCAGGGATGCATGGTATCAATTATGGATTGACTCCGGCTTTTGGATCAACGATCGAAGAATCCGCCACCAGTCAAACATCCGAGCTTACAATTGAAGGGTTGAGTGCCAACACTTTTTATTATGTTCAGGCTTTCGCCGAATATCAAGGAAATGTAATTTTTGCCCCTATTCAATTGATGAGTACCGCTTCCACTTCTCCGGGAGAAGTCAAAGTGTTTTTTAACCATGGTGTGAGAGAAGAGTTCGCCGATGGTTTTAGTCCAGATGGAACAAACCCAAGGGATATGATAGAAGCCATTTTAAATCTTATAGATAACGCAGATTTAACTTTGGATGTTTGTCTGTACAACATTGATCAACAAGAAATTATTGAGGCCATAAATGCCGCATCTGCCAGAGGAGTCATTGTACGCTATATTGCAAATAATGGAACAAGTAACTCCGCTATAACCTATACAGATGGAAGTTATGATGTGTTGTATGTGAATTCATTTGCATTAATGCATAATAAGTTCTTTATAGCTGACGCATCTGATATAGATAATGCCTGGATTTTAACTGGCTCTACAAATATCACAGAAGGGAATATTTACCAGGATTTCAATAATATGATATTGATCCAAGATAATACCTTAGCCAAAGCATATACTTTGGAATTCACAGAAATATGGGGCTCAACTTCTGAAATAGCAGATCTTAATAATGCTACTTCAGGAGATGAAAAAGTCAATAACACCCCACATCTTTTTAAGGTCGATGACATTTTAATTGAATCTTATTTCTCTCCTTCTGACAAAACAACTGCAGCAATCATCAAAACACTTAAAACAGCTAATAACAAAGTTCAATTTGCCCTTTTATCTTTCACTAAAGATGATATTGCTCAAACATTAATTGATCTGAATCAGCAAGGTGTTGCAGTAAGTGGTATACTAGAAAATATCAATGATCAAGGATCTGAATTTCAAAATCTAAATGATAATGGAGTCCTTGTAAGAAAACATGATCTCCCCCATCAAATTCATCATAAGTATGCTTTGATAGATGCTTTTTCATCAGAATCAGATCCGACGACGATCACAGGATCCCACAATTGGTCAAACGGAGCAGAGACTAAAAATGATGAAAATACATTGATCATCCATGATCGAGGGATTACCAATATTTATCTACAGGAATATGGGCAAAGAAGCCTGGAATTAGGACCAAAACTATCAACTTCAAATTTATCAGCTATTAGAATTGATATAACTCCGAACCCAACGAGCACTTTTTGGACAATAACTTTACCCGAAGGGCATGACCTAACAAAGTGCATCTTACAAAACACCAATGGACAATTAATCAAAGAATTTAGCCTGGAATCAGGTGTTTTATCGTTTGTAATAAACCCATTAGATCTTCAGTCAGGCTTGTATTTCTTGCATATGATTGATGCATCTAACAACTTCGTTGTGAAAAAACTTGTTAAGGTGCACTAGTTATGAGTAACTTTGCGCCATTATTGGGTCTAAAACCAATAATAGCTTAATCATTATAAAAATTATGAGTTCAGATATATTCAAATTCAAGCAGTTTCATATAGCTCAGGAACAGTGCAGTATGAAGATAGGTACAGATGGTGTTTTATTGGGTGCATGGGTATCCACAGAAGGCGCTAACTCTGTTTTAGACATTGGTACTGGTTCTGGTGTGATCGCTCTAATGGTAGCGCAAAGAACCAAAGCAGCGAAGATTTCTGCAGTTGAAATTGATGAAAAATCATTTAATCAAGCAAAGCAAAATATCGATAACTCTCCTTGGTCATCAAGAATGGATCTTTATAATAATACCATTCAAGATTATGCCAAAACGATCAATCAAACCTTTGATCTCATTGTTTGCAATCCACCTTTTTTCACCGGTGGCACCTTCTCCAACAATCAAGAAAGAAACGATGTAAGACACACCATAAAGCTTCCAAATGGTGATCTATTAATGTGCGCAAACAACCTACTAAATAAAAACGGAAAATTCTGTGTGATCTTACCTTACATCGAAGGTCTTCGTTTTAAAGAAATGGCAGAGACTTATGGCCTATACGCCAACCGGGTAACCTCCGTCATCGGCAAAGTTGGCAAGCCAGTCGAAAGATTACTCATCGAATTTTGCAAAGAAAAATGCGACACTGTCAAAGAGGACGAACTCGTAATTCAAATTGGTGGACGAGACGAGTACTCTGAGGAGTATGTTAGCTTGACAAAGGATTTTTATCTTAAAATGTGAAGGGTGGATGTTAGTTGTTAGATTTTAATTTTTTATTGTGGTTCTTCATGGATCATCGTAAATAAAATAAGAAGCACTAGTGCATGCACTAGTGCTTCTTATTTTATACGCTGGTGTTTGTTTCTCTTGTCCTTATTTCTAAACATAATTTTATTGATTAATGATGCGATTAAACACATCGTTGTGGCATGCAACGCTTTCAGGGTTTTTGGAAATTTTATTATCGAATGATGGGTTCAAAACCATGGCGGGGGAATTCAACCCTTTCAGGGTTTTTCGAAA
>ENA-ORXM01001860-ORXM01001860.1-marine-metagenome-genome-assembly--contig:-NODE-1860-length-27155-cov-3.967538_pt1 | contig 27155 bp, 16 predicted proteins | sample MGYA00237867_ERZ511480 | MGnify/ENA primary metagenome ERZ511480 (study PRJEB26309, sample SAMN06266103) | marine metagenome | isolation source: Algal blade | place: United Kingdom:Sidmouth, United... | reverse complement strand
AATCCGGCATATGCCAATTTTGAGATGATTGAGTTGGTTGGACCTGAGCATAAATGGTTTGAGAAATGGCAATTAATTGTAGAAAAACAATCCCCCAAGTGATGATGCGCTTGCTATTTGGAAACGTTGCTATTTCTACAACGGCCAAAAGTTGCCTCTCATTTTTTAAGTCAAATTGGTCTAACATAATTTTTCTTTAAAAGTTGTTTATTGTCTTTGCTCAACAGGTTTCAAATGTTCCTTTTCAAAACCTTCAAAGAAATAGGGATAATTATCCCAAGGCGATTTCTCCTGCGTTATTGGTCGTTTGTATTTTTTAATCCAATGTCTTAATCTTAATGGACTTGAATTCCACTCCTTGGCCTTCGGCCTGTAGACCAATAAAGCCGCTTGATATTGCTTTACCATCAACTAGCATAGCTGTATCCGATCCTATTATAGAACGACCTCCAATGATAGGATTGGAGTATTGCAAAACAGTATCTCCTTCCACGATGTGCGTTATATTAGATTGCTTATCTACAATTAACTCACCCTTCACCCATTGATTCCATTTGTAAGTTTTGGAGCTGGATTCTACAACATGCTGCTTAAGTAATTCACCATCTTTATGAATGTGTGTTCCCGGGCTGCATGAATTTCCAGTAGACCTTGGTTCGCCCTCTGTTTCTTCAGCTAAAAATTGAAACTCTACAGCTACCGGCCATTTCTGATCTTTTAAAATGATTTTTGGGTCTTGTGAATGAAACATAATACCACTGTTACGGTAGGCATGTATAGGAGCCTCGTCCATCCACTGTTCTGTAAAACGATATTCGAATTTAAGGTGATAAGCTGAAAATGGTTTATGATAAAACAAATGTCCAAAGCGTTCCCCAAATTCAGTATAGCCATCATAATTTACTTGGATTACACTGTCGACCACTCGAAAGGTATTTGCATAATTATCTCCTAATTCATGATGGTTAAACTTAACGACCCATCCGTCCAAATTTTCTCCATTGAAAAGAACTTGCCAATTTTCCTTATCCGTTTTTTGGTTTTTTAGCTGTTGGCATTGGCAAAAAGTAAGCACTATAGCAAAGCAAAAAATCATTTTATTTAATCTCATGAATTTATTTTTTTACATTAATCTTTGATTATTTCATATCAACTTACTTAGACTCTTCAGTGCTTTTCCTTTATAGTGGGTACCATTCATACAAACCAAATGAGTGCATTATTTTTAAAAGTTTATAAAACTTAATCGTTGTTTGATGAAAGTTTTGAAAAGGCTATAATCAACTTACCCTCCTTTGTTTTTCCAAGTAGTTTTCCTGCAAAATTGTTTTCGGTCAATCCGTTTTCCCTGCCGTTAAATTCAATAATCAGGTCTTTACCTTTTTTCTTGGTCTTGGTTACTTTTGATCCTCTTCCAAAATCGACTTCCTCTGAAGCGCCAAATCGTAAAGAGACAAGGTCGATATCGTTTTGGGCGTCAAAATCCGCTTCTGAATGTATCAAGACCCTTATCTTCTTTGTTGATGGGCCTATCTTCTGTTTGTTCAAGAGCTGAATGCGCTTGTGTACGGTAAGGGGAACAATGATGTTTTTTGAGCTGTGCTTATCCCGCGCTAAATCGTCTGCTTTTGGTACATCTATAACAGCCAATGAAAGATGTGTAGCTCTTCCATACTGGTCCTGTAATACATGGGGCCGCTCTAATTTGTACCAATGGGTTCTAGAACCATCTTCATAGGAAGTATTGTCTGGTGTGTAAGCCGTACCGGGGTTGAATTTCCAATGGATGCCATCAGGTGAACGTAGGTAAATTGCACGATAGTCCCAGAATGCGTTAATCATCATATGATACTGTACTTCATCCTTCCAAAGAACCGGGTCTTCGTAATTGGAGTTTCTATATTTTTCTGGAATAATTTGGTTGTATCTAATCTGATCGGTTAGAACGGTATACGGCCCCAGAGGATTGGCTGTTTCACTGCGCATCATCTCTCCGGCCTTTGTCACAAATAGAAACCGACCATCTTCTAACTGAACTCCTGATAGGTTACGATAATACCGATATGATAGTTTTTCATCTTCATTGGTGCTTTTCCAATCTACGATCATGGTTCCCAAACGTTTCCATGGGCCGTTCATGGTTTTAGAGGTGAACAAGGTAGCTTTCCAGTCTACGAGGGAGTAGAGCATATATGTACCGTCGTTCAATAAAATTATATCGGGATTATGGCCCAGCCCATTGTGAAAGTCATATGCTGTTTCTTCTTTCACTTTATAGGGTCCCGTTGGAGCTTCAGAGACCACATGCGCTACTGTTGAATTGGGCCACTCCCAATGACCTTTGGTTGCGTTTGCTGGCCACCTAGTTACCAACATATGGTATTTGTTGTCCATATCTTTAACGGGTCTTCCTCCCCAATAGCTCCATTCCGGGTCTTCAATTCCGTTATCTGCATCACGCGGTAAAACAGCATCCGTACCCCATAGGTCTGACCTAAGTTTATTATGAATGGGCATCGGAAGAATTAGGTCGCTAAAAGAAGTTCCCAAAACGGTTCTTACCTTGGCTTTTATCATTTTTGAGGCCCTACTCTTATTGCCGGAATAATCGTAAGCGAAAACTATATATGAATTAGTTACGTCCTTTTTCGGTGTAAAGTCTATATATTCAGTGTTATTTATGTCATGTGCTATTTGTCTTAGATTCTTGCCTTCTGCATCACCTCTATAGATTGAATAGTTGGCCACGTCAATATCAACACTTTTGTTCCACTCCAACTTAATTTCAGTATTAAGGGCTTCAATTTTTAGGGCGGTTGGAGGAGCAGGTGATGCATTATCAATTTTCTTGAGATGTACTTTGTTAGAGCCTGTAGACTCAGAAGTATCAAGGCGAGTAACTACGTAATTATAAGCAATACCGTTGATGAGGTTAGTGTCGGTAAAACTAAAATTTTGGGTAGTCGTGAGTTTTTGATACGCTCCATTTTCCCCCTTACTTCGGTAGATTGAAAATTGAGTGTCTGAATTCGCTTTATCATCTTTCCAATCCAATTGAATACCTTTTTCAACGATTTCTCCTGACAGCGTAGGACCTCTTTTCTTGGGAGTTTGCAGCCTCAGGTTTACATAATCCAAATAAACCTTAACGTCTTCACTTGAGTAAAATGAAACCCGTACACTTGGGGCGCCCGCTAGGGCATCTTCTTTTGTTACGGTATAATTTCCTGAGAAGTGTTCAACCGTTTTGTCTGAACCAATGAGCTTTACTTTTTCGACTAAAAGTCGCTCTTGTTCACCAAAGAAGAGATGCAATGAAACCGTACCGTTGCTGATATATTCTAGATCGGCACCCATACTCCAATTCAATACATCACCTTCCTTTAAGTTTCGGTAATTCGAGCTGGTGTTTAATGGTTTTGAATCGATATAAGCATAGTCGAAAGAACTAAAATACTTTCCTTGTACCAAACCCATGGAATGTCCTTCTTTTTGAGGTTGGTTAGAGGGCGTCCAGAAAGGAGACTGTAACCCAAGACGCCATGAACCGGCATTTATCAAATTAAAGTTACCGTCGTTTACATTAGGGTAGGGGGCGTTATCCCCAAGAAGAACGGTTTGGGCCGATACACCCAGATTCCAAAAAATAAAGAAAATAATAGAATATAACTTAAATGTAATTGCTAGTTTTTCTTTTTTTAGATGGTAATTTAGATGTATCATTTTCTGAGTAACTACAGTATTGTTATATGACTTAATAGAGAAATTTTAACGGCGCTCGATTTTTAAAACATAAGCGAAATCGCATGGTTTTTCTTTTGGAAATTGAACAACGAGACCTTCGGGTTTTTGTTCCCATCTGACACGGTCTTTACTTCCCAACATTGAAATACTTTGAATGTCTCCAGGATAGAGCTTTCCCTTACTGCCTAATGTTCTAATGGTAATTTGTTCCCCTGGCCATTCCATACAGATGGCGTACAAGTTTTTTCCGTTTTGGGTAAACCGAATATCTTCCGAAGTGTATTTTGGTATCAATTCCCCATGGTTTTTACCTTGTCCGTGATGGCCGGGATTGGTTACTTCCGTGGGGCCTTCTCCGTAAAATATCCATGGCATGGTGTTATAAATGGCTTCTCCATTAATTTTTAGCCATTGCCCCATGGCATAAAGTTCCTTTTTAGTTTCATCGGCAAAGCTACCATCGGCCTTTGGAGGCACATTTAAAAGCATTCTACCATTTTTGCTGGTCATGTCAATGAGCATATCAATCAATGTGCCGGCCTCTTTTACCTTGTTTGCAGGATTATAGAACCAAGGACTGGGCCACTCAAAGTGGCGTTGCATATTGATATCTGCCATCCATGGGTCATATTGCATTCCCTGCAGGTTCCCATCTTCTATATCGCGAATTCCTATTCCTGGTGGAATATCATGGGTTTTATAAAAGACTTCTACTTCTTTGCCTAATTCAAGTCCCTTATTGAAATAATCACTGATTAATTTTTGTTGATAGCTTTCCGGTACACTGATCAATTCGTTGTCCCCGGCCGGTAAAAGTCGGCCTCGATCTGTGTACTTTTTTAATTCGCCTTTTACGGTTCCCCCAAAGCCGGTATCGAACCAGATCATATCTGGTTCGTACGTATCTATAGCTTCAGAAATGCGGTCAAACCAAGCTTTGAAAATAACCTCCGCCAATCGGCCTTCATTGGCACTAGCGTACTTTGAATTGTCTTCATAGGGATTGAGGTAAGTTGAGTCTTCCTTGGATAGTTGGCCCCACATACGGCTCCAAAAATCACCCGTGTGGAAAGAGGATATTATAGGCATATTGCGTTTACGTAGTTCTTTTGCCAAGCTTCCGTATATATCTACTTTTGGTCCTTTTTTTACTGAATTCCAATCTGTTATATTACTATCCCAATTTACGACCCCGCTACCGTGCCATGCTACTGGGCCGCCAAATTGAGCGCCTGCATCTTGCATCAAATCGACCCATTTTTTAGCATCGAATTTTTCTCCTTTCCATTTATCAATTGCTTCAAGGATGGTCATTTGGGTGTTTTTGGAAGCTACTTGTACCGTCTGCGGCCCCCAATGAAAATAGATTCCGAATTTCATTCCATAAAGCCAATCTGGCGTATTGTGTTTTTGTAAAGACGACCAATCTGCTGCATACGGCACAGCCGGTATTTCATTTTTGTGGCTCGAATTTTGAGCATAATTTATTGTGGTCATCACAAAGAAAATCAGGAATATTGGTAGTTTAAGCCGGTTGATCTTAGTTAGGTTTTTCATTTGTTTTTTGGTTTTAAATTCCGAATGATAAGAACGGCATCCGCTTCATAACGCCATGGCCGATAATCCCAAAAACCAAGCTCTTTCATTTCATATTTTTCTTCGGGAGTGAACTCTCCTGTAAGTGTGTTGAACCATTGTTGAGTGGCATTTTCAAAGTTAAATTCTCTTGAAACCTGGACTTTGGCCGAGGTATAATGATTTTCTTTTGGCGTGTATAGCAGTATAATACCGTCTTTTTTGTTGGTCAAATTATAACCGCTACCATTGTAACGAGAATTGGCTTCAAAGTTCTCAAACGGAGCACTGTCAAAAAGTTTACGCATATGGGTGAAATACTCAAAGTGAGGTTTTTGGAAATCTTTGGGTTGTTCAAATGGATTATGGATAAGTGCATTCCATGAAGCACCTTGCCAATAATAGGTAGTATACCCACCGGCAAAAAGACACATATAATTTCTTCGTAAACAAACTTCCGCATCCGTATATGCTCCAGGGAAAACTACATAAGGAGAAGCTTCGTAACCCCCGTGTTCAATATTAAAAATAGGTTTGTTGGGGAAGTCGTTTCGGGCATTCAACATATTCTGGTATAGGGTATGTTGCCAGTTTTGCATCGAAATAAAATCTACTTCATCCGCATGGTTTCTACAGAATCCGTAATCGTGAACGGAGACCAACCGGTTGTATGAATCCAGGTTCCTTGTGCGCTCAATACGTTCGGAAATATAGCCAGCAGTCGCCCTTGTTTTATGAAGCGCTTCTTTTGAAACATCCCAAATTATATTCGGGAATGCCTGATATCGCTTAATAACATAATCGTAATATCTGTTGTCCGCTTCAGATTCCATTTCTGGCCATGAAACGAGTTTGTTCCAAACATAGATCATAAGGTGACTAACGATTTCCTGATTATGCATTTCAGAAATAACCTTGTCAAAATGTTTAAAAAAGTTAATGTTTAAAGAACTAAAATCTGGATTAGAATTCGAACCTAGAAAAGGGAAAATATCTTCACGACCGCCATATTCATGTTCAGGATGTTCGGCAAGGCGTTTGTCTTTTGGCCAAGAAACGTCATAAGAATACACATTCATGACTACTTGATTGAAGCGATACTCGTTTAAGAGCGATAACAGGTGTTTTGTCTTGTATATATCATCCTGTCCATAATCTAAAGCAAACAACCAATCGCATTCAAAAGCTAAATTGAAATAGTGCGAACCATCTTCATAAAATAGATGTTGTGGATTGTTTTCATTGAGAACAATTCCCCCGTGACGGTCTGTTTTTTGATTTTTAGTGATCGTAATCTTTCCCCTTTTTCCATCCAGAGCTTTTAACTCTGATGAGATAACAAACGATTGTTCTCCCGTATTAGCGCTAGAATAGCGTAAGACCCAAGTATCATTTCCATTATAGAACAGTGGTATTTGTTGTGATTCTTTTTCACCCGTAACGTGTGCGGTGGCTTTGATGTCAAAAGGTGATTTAGATTTGGTTTTTGCGGAAAAAACTAAATCTATGACCTCCCATTGCTGACCTATAATTTTAGTATTAGCCTTTGGATTCTTAAAAGTTTTGGACTGTGAGATAGCTATGGTTGGAACCAAAAGTACACAGCAAAAAATATAAAAAGTTCTCAGATATTTTTTCATTTTATCTTCAATTAAATCGATAGATTACTTTGCTTCTATCCACTTCAATTTATCTATACTAACCCCTCTGTACGGCCACTCTACACTAGAGATATACCATTGTCCATCTTCGCCTTGAAAAATCTCTGGGGCATGAGCATTTAAAACCGCAACTTCTTTTTCTTGGTCCGCGCCAAAATCATTTAGGTCATTGGAGTTGTAGACATAGGCTTTATGGGTATAAGCACCTTTTATATCTTTGCCATCCCAGCCACCTTTCCATGCGCAAACAAAGAGGTAAAAGGTATTGTTGTGGAATAGTAGGGTGGGCGATTCAGGATCAAACTTGTTAGTCTTAAGAATGATTTTAGGTTCGCTCCAGTTAACCAAATCTTTAGAGGTTACCATTCGAACACTTTTTATAGAACAATACGTCAGATAATATGTGCCTTTGTATAGTAGTAAATTAGGGTCACGGGCACCATCTGGGTCAGAGAAGAGTTCTCCTTTTGGTTCCCAATCATATAGATTATCGGAAACAGCCAAGCGCATTGGGCTATGGCCGTAAACCATCTGAAAGAGTCCGTCTTTTCTAACAATATAAGGTGCGTGGTTCGCAGCTATTTCTCCCGGCCGGTCTTTTGGAGTTAATATTTTGGGGAGATCATTATAGTGATGCTCCTTTACTGTTTCTTTAAAATCCGTTGCTTCTGATACGGCATGAAAAGAACCATGCTCGCCCTCGTGTATGCCTTTATTGAGCGGTTTTGTTTCTACCAATGGGTGGGTTATCCCAAAGATATGCCACTTGCCATCATCGCCCTTTACAAAAGTATGGTCGTTCGGTACCCATTCATCATACCATTTGCCTTCTTTTAGGTTAGGCGTGTCAGGGGCGAAAAAATAATCGCCATCAGGTTTATAGATTCGTATATATTCATTGGCTTGTTGTGGAATTAATGGCTTTTCTTGAGCATAGGTTCCTATATAAGAAAGAAAAATTGAAAGGAATATAGATATGCTAGTTTTCATTTAATTGTTTTGTTTCATTATTTACACGTTCTCGTTGTTTGGCATTCAATCCATGCTCTAACAAATACTCGAACTTAGGAGTGTTATGGTGGCGTTTCATTTGTTGATCATCAACATCTAAGCTCAGGTCACAATCAAAACGGACTAATACCACATGGTTTTTTTTCCAGTCGCGCGTAGGGTTGGCAAAATGTGAAATTCCCCAAGTAATACCACGGCCGTCTTTGGTATCTGTAAAAGCATCGGCAACGAAAGGTCCTCCGGCATCTGGCATCATTTCTACCATAGAAGCGATTTCAAAATTCACCCAATCTTCGGCATATTGTATGGTATTGGCCTCATTACCATCTCTAATGGCAAAAGCAGCAACCCCTTTTTTGAAAGGAAATAAAGTAGTCTCATGACCTGAATTCATTATAGGGTTCAAAGGATGTTTTGTAAACGGACCTAACGGATCATCTGCAATGGCAAGACCGTGCATACGTACATTGTTCTTACCGTTAACTTTACCAAAATCTGATTTGTAGTATAGGTATATCTTACCGTTGTGTACTATAGGGTAGGGGTCATGAATTGAAAACTGGTCCCAAGAACCAGGTGCGCCGTTAGGTATTACTTCTTTTTTAAAAGGTGTCCAGGGACCGTTTGGAGAATCGGCATAAGAAACTGCGACCGGACAATTGTCTCCGCCACTTTTTCCCGGGGCTTCAGAAAAAGCTTGGTAGTATAAATAGTATTTCCCTTTCCACTTTAAAATATCGGTCGTGGTAACCGAACGCCAACCTACTTGGGGTTTTGGAGGCCTAGGAACCGCAACACCTTGCTCTTCCCAAGTAAACCCGTCTTTTGATGTTGCGTAGAAAATATCGGCTAAATCCCAATCTGCAGAGGGAATAGTATCATTAGATTCCTCAACCCTTGGGATACCCACTGGAGCTACAGGAGTTTCACGATGGGTGTACCATATATAATATTGGCCATTTTCAAAAATTACTTTGGAAGGGTCACGGCGAGAAATAGTACCGTCATTACCGTTGTAATCAAAGCCTTTAAGCTCTGTATATTTAAACTGGGTGTACAACTCATTGCTTTCCTGACGAGGGCCTAAATAATTATCATAATTACGGTTTAATGCGGCACTTAAAGGTCTGTTGGGTTTCTCCTCTGGCAAGTCATAAGGGAACGCTTTTTCTTGGCCTTGAGCCATAATAAAAGTGCTCAAACTTAATGTTAGCAAAATATACTTTTTCATATTACTGTTCTGGTATTTGTGGTTGAAATATGTTTTATAAAGTTCTTTGTTATAGCTTAATGGTTTGGTTGGGCTTAGGGTGTTGCGTTACATACCACCCGCTACCACGAGTAGAGGCATAGAATTTTCCTGGCGTATAGTTGTCTATGGCAATATCATTAATACGGTCACTCTGCCCGTTTCCTTTGTTGATTTTAGTCCAAGTTGTGCCACCGTCTTGTGAAAGATAAGTGCCGGCATTTTTTGAGTCTATGGAGACGTTACTCAAAGTGGATACAAGAATTGTGTTGGGGTTGTAATGAGCCGTTTCAATACGGTTGGTCCAAGGGTAATCAAAAATACGTTTCCAGGTACGTAGGTTATCATCGCTCACCCAAACCCCTCCAGCATTTGGCTTTCCTCTTTTGGTTCCGGCGGTAATATAGGCTTTTCCGTCTCTGGAAAAATGAATATCATTTATACCTTGATTGCCAGATATGTTCTCGGAGGATGTAACCTTTAGCCAGGAAGTACCATTATTAACGGATTTAAAAAGACCTCCGTTTTTATTCTGTATGGTGGTGTAAAGGGTGTTGGGGTCTTGAGGGTCGAAAGCTATTTTGGTGGCATCTCGTGAATCGGGCAGACCTGTATTGGCTTCTTGCCAGGTTTTGCCGCCATCATGGCTTTTATGAACCCCAAATCCGGTTACGGAATTGCCCACCCATTCCATATCAATAGAATTTTTAGGAACCACAAAATACATATTATCCGGATTTTTAGGGTCTATGATAAGATGATTTTGATGTACGCTCTGGTCTCCACTATGCGCCTTTATCTCCCATTTAGGAATGGCAATACCGTGTTCTTTCCATGTTTTTCCATTATCAACGGATTTTAATAATTTACCTTTTGCAGCCTGTCTAAAGAACAGAGCATAATGAACCAAGGTATCTTTTGGATGTATGGCATACCAACTGAGTGATGTTTCATGGTCTAGAAAATTATGGGATTCTGCACCTTGAGCTCCGGGACGAACCTGAGACCCTTCTTCGTTAGTTATCCACAAACTGTTTTCTCCGGACATACAGAATACCTTGTTCTTTATGTTAGGGTGTTGGTAAAAACCATGACCCGGTAGATTGCTATTTCCGGCACCTACATAACTTTCTGTACCGGGAGTGGTATACTCATCATCAATATCTACCCAAGTTTCGCCTTTATCATAACTCATGAGCGATATTTTTGCCATTTGGGTATGAAGTGCGCTACCATCTGCATTCCACCTTACAAAATTGGAGCCTTTTCGTTCGTAGAAATCCCTATCTACCCAATCTTTTAAATAGCGAAGAGATATGTTGGTTTCCATAGGATTGCCTCTTTCTTCCCAATACTTATAATCTTTGGAACCCGTTTTCCATGCTTTTCCATTTCGCAAGGCGATATGCCAATTTTTGCCACCGTCTTTACTACGCCATATTTGACCGGGTTTAAAATTGTTCCGCGACGCGTTAGAGTATTCATTGTTGAGGTAAATATTATCTGGATCATTAGGGTCTACCGCAATAGTATTGAAGCGAATGGTAATAGCAGAAGGCATTTCAGGGAACTTTTTCCTGAAATCATTGTCTTTCATATCAAAAACATACGCAGCACAGTGCATGTAGCTCTTTTTGATATCAGCGTTTTTCTGAAACTGTCTCATGTCTAAAGGCAAATTGCCTTTTAATTTCTCCCAACTTTCGCCACGATCCGTACTTTTGAAAATACCGCCTTTATCATCTGTCAGTGTATTGCCAACTGCTTTCCACATAGGATTGCTGATAACGTAGAGCGTAAGAACATCTGTTTTTTTATTGTAATGATGCGTCATAGCGCGCATTACATCGTAATCAAATCCTTTTGTTTTTTGGGACCAATTTTTCCCTCCATTCGTGCTTTTGTAAAAACCATAATTTGTACTGGCGTAGATGGTATTAGAATCTTTTGGGTCTACAATTAATGTTTCAAATTGGGTTTTTGGATGCAGTCCTTTGTTTAGTAGTACCCAGTTTTCACCCTTGTCCGTACTTTTCCAAAGTTTGTTTAAACTAGGTTCATGTTCTTTAGAGCCGTGGGGTTTGCTATTGGGAAACAACATTCTGCCTAAATGCCTCATTTCGCCCCCGCCGGCATACCAAATATTATCGTCATTGGGGTCTACGGTAACACAAGAGACGTATTTGCCGTTAAAAATAGGGTGGTTTAGATTTTGCCAAGATTCCCCACGGTCATGAGTGATAAATATACCTTTGTTTTTGTCGTCACTAGAAAATCCGAAATCTGGATTTTGACGAGAAAAATCAATACTAAAAAGTTGCATGGGCCCACGTTCCCCTTGCTTATACCCCGAAGCATCTTCGTCTAACATGGTATTATACGTTTTGCCTTTGTTAAAAGAGACGTACGAATTTCCCATATTGGGGCTTATATAAAGGGCATTGGGGTCTGTAGGATGCCAAAAAGCGCATTTATTGTTTCCGCTCATTCCAGGGCCAAATTGTTGCCAAACTACGGTAGAATCAGAAGCTACTTTTTCAGTCTTTAGGCGTTTGAAAAAAGCTTTGTTTTCTTGTGCTGTTTGCCCGCTTGCAGCCATTACCATTAGAAAAAAGACTAAAGGAACTATATTATGAACGATGCTTTTTGGGCTCATGCTGTTGTTTCTGGTTTAAAAAAAATCTAAAACTTTTTATTCGGTAAAATTGATGTACAGCGTACTCTCATCTAAGGTACTTTTGTTGTCACCATTTGTAGGGCGAATTACAGCTGATACTTTGTATGGTGTATTCACGGATAAATCAATTTCGGTTTTAATAACAGATGTGATGTTGGCGTATCCCGCGTAAGCGATAAACTTTGAATCGGCTATTTTTTCACCTTCATTATCAAATAATTTTAAGTGTATTTCTCGGTCTTGATTTGCTTTATAAGCGAGAGGGACTTGGATTGCATTGGATTTTTTCTGTGAAATCACCGCACTTTGGAATACAACATTTTCGGTGTAAAGTTTTGGTGTGGTATTTTCTTCGGGATTTTTATCATTGGCATCTACTAACTTATAGGCTCTGACCCAATCGTAGTACACTGTATTTCTGCTTGGGTCGTTTAATTCTTCGGTAGTAGGAATTTCTATCCACGGAAAAGGATAGGTTTCACTCACCAATCGCATGAACATAGGTTGGTCAAAAGGCTTATCTTTTACTTTGTCATAAAACTTTTGGTGTTTGGGTGCCCGGTTGTTATAGTAGTAGCTGGCCGTATTTTCGTTTTGCCACCAACCTCCATATATATTAAAATCTTCGGAGGTAAGTTTACTGTCTTCAAATTTTACTTGTGGGGCTCGGTAATCATGTTTTTCGCCATCGCAGTCCGTATACCAGAAATGAGAATTGGAGTGCATTCCACTGGCAAAGTAACTTCCATTAAAATTCCCTTCACGCCCAATAGATTCATGAATATCCCACTCTAAACCGTATTTGTCACAATCGTTCGGTCCTTTAAAATTGTTGCTGCTCGAGAACCAAAATGTTGTGGACATGGTTGTAGCGGCAGCTTTAACCCGACATTCGTAATAACCAAATTGAGTCGATTTTTTCGAAACCACGGCGGCCCCTCCAACGTTAAAAGTTATATCTCTACCGTAGGCATGAACTATGGTATCCTTCTCAAGTTTTTTACTTGTCATTTTCAGAAAACCATCACCCACGGAAACCTGTGATGCCATAAAAAGTCCCGGTGGACGTCCAATCCAAGTGGGGTGGTGGTCGTACCATTTGGTAGTGTCCAGTTCTGTACCGTTAAATTCATCTGAAAAGTCAGGATTTAAAACCCATCGCTTGCCCATAGGCGGTTTTGGGGGTCCCTGGCGAGTTTCTTCATTGGTATTAGGTATTTCTTGAGCAAATAGGCTGCCTGTTATAAATGTGAAAATTAAAATGGCTGGTTTAAGAATCATTTTGCGTATTTTTATTTTTTCAACGTTAGGGGTTCTACCTTTTTCATACCATTCACTGGAGCATCGTGCGCTGTTTCATGTAAATCAAACTTTGGAATGGTTTTTAATAGCTTATCGCGTTCTTTTCTATGTGCTACAGAAACTTGGCTCCAATCCTTTATTTTAGGAAAGCTAATAAGGTCATAAGGATTTTCGCTCACATCATACCAAACATTGTTTCCATCTTTTAGAACAAGGTTCCCCCTTACAATTTGGGTTTCTTTATGATAGCCGTAAACCCACTCCCGATGCGTTGTTTTATCCGTAGTCAAAAAAGGGATTAAACTTTCACCATTGATTTCATAGCTATCAGGTATTTCTACATGGGCAACATCAGCAATGGTAGGAAGCATATCCGACATATTTGCGAGCACATCTTGCATTCCTTTTTTGGTTAGGTTCATACCGGGAGCATAGATTATAAGTGGAACATGGGTTCCTTTCTGAGAAACGGGACTTGATTTTCCGTAACCACTAGTACCATTGTCCGCACAGAAAATGAAAATAGTGTTGTTCTCAATACCTAGCTCTTTAAGTTTGTTCATGTACTGCCAAACCTGATAATCTAGATAATTAACGTGGTTATGAATACCACTTTCTGTTACAGTTTCGTGTGTGTCATATACGCCATTATCTCCCGTAACATTGGGTGTAACACGAGTATATTTATTACCGTCCCAAGAAATTTTTGGCGTACCGGGCCATTTGTTTCCGGAGTCTGGGTTGAGAAAGTCCCAAGCATCATGGCCCAAGTGACTGGTATGGTATACAAAGAAAGGTTCTTTTTCTTTTTGTTTACTTTCCATGAACTCAAAGATGTAATCCAATTCTACATCAGGACCAAAAGTGTTTAGCCCAAAATCTTTCTCGGCTTCCTTTGTATTTGGCCACCAAACCAATTTTTTGTTGGTTCCAGGATGGTTCATGAGCTGTACATGTGGTTTCCAGTACCAACCAGATTGCACGTAACTTTTTTTATGAATTTCCTTATTCGTATCTGCATTAAAGATTTTCTTTTGTCCATCTACTTTTCGGGTTTCAAGTCTAAAATCTGTGGTGTGGATAGCTGTATTGTAAGAGCCTTCACCAGGAGTAAAACATCCTTCATCAAACTGGAATCCTTCAATCTCCATTTGTGTTTTTCCTGCCCAAAATGTAGCATAGCCACCTGCTTTGGCCACATTGGCGATGGAATGAGGTGAACTGTCATATAAGTTCCAAACGCCTTTGCCGTTGGGAGCTTTACCTTTGTCTTTATTATGCCACCATTTGTGTAAATGCGCATACCTGCCGGTCATCATCATAGCCCTACTTGGTCCGCAAACCGTAGCTGCCCAGGCGGTTTTAATATAACAACCTTCTTCAGCAAGTTCGTTCAATATAGGTGTTTCTGCACGGTATTGCATATCTGAGGTATCACCTCCTTTTGGAGGGCTCCAAACCGAAGAGCCGTAAATGGGCAGTTCACGGGCACTAATATCATCGGCATATAAAAGAATGATATTAGGTTTTTCTTGGGCTATTCCTAATGAGGTTGTCATCAGGCTTCCTAGTAAAACCCATAAGACTTTATGATTTGAAATTTTCATGTTCTAGTTTGAATTCGTTTTAAAGTAGTCTGGATTCAATAAAATTCCCAAAATCCGTATTTTTCACCTTCAATATTTTTTTTAGTATCACCCAATTCCTTGGCTTTCTCTTTCATTTCCTTTTGCATGGTTTTCACCTGTTCTGCATATTTTGGAAAGAAGGAAAGGTCATATACCTCCCAAGGGTCATTTTTAATATTGAACAGTTGGGTAACCCGTGAGCCTCTTGTGGTTTCACCATCCTTTTTAGTATAATCCTTGGCACGTACATATTCAATTAATTTATAATCACCTTTTCTGTAGGCTCTTTGAAATTGTTTGTACGCGTGATAAGTGTAATCACGGACAATAGATTTTTCTTTGTTGATGACGGGAAGCAAGCTAGTTCCCGTTACTGAACTTGGTGCATCTGCCCCAATGAAATCTAAAATGGTTGGGAAAATATCAAAATTATAAGCGAAGGCCTCTCTTTTACTGCCTTTGTCCTTTATAAGGTTCCCCGAAAAGACAAGGGGAATATGAACTCCATCTTCATCATAAATATTCTGTTTTCCCATTAAGCCGTGGTTTCCAACAGCCAGACCACTATCACCAGCAAAAACAATTAACGTATTTTCATAGGCACCGCTTTCTTTCAATGACGCAATGACTTTACCTATTTGGTCATCTAGATGCGTAATAATCGCATAGTAATCGGAAAGTTGTTCTTTCGCTACATCGGGTGTTCTGGGCCACACGGCCAATTCTTCGTCTCTTAAAAACATATGCCCATTATCAAAAGGGTGTTGTTCAAGATAGGAAGGGGGGAGGATGATATCCTCAATTGGGTACATGTCTTTGTATTTCTGTGGTGCCTGTCTTGGATCATGAGGCGCGTGAAATGCCAAATACATGAAGAAGGGATCTTTCTTTTTATAATCCATAATAAACTCGGAAGCACTTTCTGCATAGATTTCAGAGGTATGTGGACCGTTTTTTTCTGTGCCAGTAGGGCCTCTTTTATCCTCTTTGGTTACCGGTCTACGGACCACTTTTCCGTTTTCGTCATATTCCAAAAGATAGCCATCTTCAAATTTGTAGTCGCCATCTTTTTTCCAATCCCACAAAGGCATACGAAAATGGTCAACTAGATATAGACCTCTGGACATGAGCCTATCTCCCGAATCAAAAGAGCGTGCCAAGGAAGCGTTATCTTGATGCCATTTTCCAACAATATGGGTGTTGTAGCTTTGTGCCTGAAAGGCTTCTCCTATGGTTGTATGCTCGGGCGGAATAGTGTGCCCCTGACCTTGTAATTCAAATACGTTTCTTCCGGTTAACAACATAGCTCTACTGGGAACGCAGGTAGCACCAGAAAAAGCACCCATTAGATAACCGTTGGAAAATGAAACTCCATCGGCAATCAAAGCATCCATATTTGGTGTTTTTACTTGCATGTTACCCAAAGCATGTACACCTGAAAAGCGATGGTCATCCGTATAGATTACGAGTACATTGGGCTGGTCCTTCTTTTTTGCTTTACGTTTTTGAGCGCTAACAGGAAGTACCGATAGCGTACTAAAAACAACTAAAATGCAAAGTGAAAATCGATTTTTGTAATTCATAAGGTTACTCAGATTGAATTGTATTTGTGTCAACAAAAACTTGGGCTTCTCTTTCATCCACACTGTTTAAGGAAAACACGATATTATTTGTTTGAAGGCTATCTATATGCCTACCATACACCCCGTAGGCAGGAAGCACATTAAAAAAGCTGAACTCAGGATATCTGGTAATATCTTCTTCAACCTTGGCCATTGAATGTTCTGCCGTGCCTCCGCCTGGTAGTTCCAGCTCAATATTTTCTAAAGTTATTTTACCAACTTTATGGTCTGGAGTTCCCGTAATTAATATTCCAGATGGTGGTTTTACCCTTGAGCTATCCAAAACCCGGGCATTACCTGTAACATTTTTGATAACTACATTGGTAATAGAGCCAACCTCTTGTTTTTCGGCATCGCGGTAGGTGCGTAGGCGTTCTCCAAGACGAATGAAAATAGGCATATCTACTCTGTCCATTTGGATGCCGTCTATAGTCACATCGTGAATGTTGGCACCATCTACACTTAAGATTTTTATTCCGCCACCTTTGGTATCATAAATTCGGCAGTTTTTAATATCTATGTTGTACATATCTCCCATAGACTCGGTTCCGAACTTGATAGAACCCCAATCGCTTCTGAGCTTACAATCGCTAACTTTTACGTTATAGGTGGGTTTTGGACTCGTAGTTTTAATGCAGATAGCATCATCGCCCGTATTGATATCGCAATTTTTAATAACAGCGTCGTAACTGGAATCTAAATCAATGCCATCGTTATTCTTATGGGCGTGGCTGTAAATGGAAACGTTGTCCACCAAAATAGTATTGGATTGATAAAAATGGCAGGTCCATGCAGCTGGTTGGCGTAAATGAACATCTTGTACTTTAATTTGAGAAGAATTTACAAACCGTAAAAGAAAAGGCCTATTTGAGCCAAAACCTTCGGTTTCTGTAATGTTCAGCTCTTTAATTTTCGCCTTTATATTTTTGGATAGAAAAGCTTCTCCGTTTCCATCAATAGTTCCCTTACCGGTTACGGCAATATTTGTGGCATTTTTTGCACCAATAAGGCAATTGCCACGTTGTTGCCCAGTAGCATCTTCAAACGTATCTATACTCTGGTAATCCAACGGATTTGAACTTCCAATCAATTTTGCATCTTTAGCTATATGTAGGGTTACATTGTCTTTTAGGAGAAGTGTACCTGAAATGTAATCGCCGTCTTCAATAGTAACAGTGCCACCACCAGCAAGATTACAGGCATCTATGGCCTTCTGAATGCTTTTGGTATTTATTGTCTTGCCATCGCCTATGGCACCATGATCGACAACGTTGTAACTGTCTGACTTTGAATTACAGCTTACCAATAGAATAAAGGTAATTAGGAGGCTTGTATAACGTAGTTTGATTTTCATTTTAGTTGCTCAGGATTTGGTTCTTTGAGATGATTTTTTTGTTTAGGAAAACTCTATTAACTTCGAAATTTGTGACGTTTTTTAGAACAATTGGGGCTCTTTTGTCTTCGTTTACCGTCTTTATGCTGAAATTTTCAACCACCAACCCATCTATATGCCGAGCATAAAGTCCAGAAGCGGGTAGGGTACCCACTAAACTGAATTCTGGCCACCAGCCATTAAGTACTTCTTGGGTGTATTCTTTGATGTTCGTTTTTTGTGCATCTGCAGCAGAACCTCCACCAGAAACTACAAATTGAACATCCTTAATAGTGATATCTTCAATTTGATGCTCTGGAAAACCGGTTAAAAAGAAAGCAGAGTTTTTATCAAGGTTGGAATTGTCTACCACAATATTGCTAAAGCTAAAGTTGTGCATACTTTTTAGTGGCTCAAATTGGCCCTCAGGGGTATCAACGGATGCAATTTGTTGGGCGAAAGTCATGAAAATTGGGCGTGGTACGTTTTCCATTACCAAATTACTGAAGACCATATTTTTCATTTCGCCTCCTTCGCATTGTTGAATCTTAAGTCCCGAATCCTGAATATTCTTAAAAGTACAGTTGGTAACGGTAACCGATTCTATATTTCCGCGAGATAGGAGTCCTATACGCATTCCGCCCCATTTGGTGCTAAAATGGCAATTGCTGACTGTGATATTCTTGCAAGGTTTGTCCGGTCTTGAAGCTTGCAGACAAATACTATCATCACTATTATCAAAATTACTATTGTTCACGCGCACGTTTGTACATCCATCAAAATCCAGCCCGTCTCCGTTATTGTTTACGCGACTTATGATGTTGATTCCGCTCACCGAAATATTATCACAGTAGAGCCAAGCAGAGGTCCATGCCGCAGGATTGATTAAGGTAATATCATTTAAATGGATGTCTTTTACGTTTACAAACCGAATCATCATAGGTCTGCCTCCTTTTTTCTTGGTGAAGTTTTCTTTGTGTCCATTCCCGTCAATAGTTCCATACCCTTCAATGGCGATGGAACGTGCGTCTTTGGCAAAGATCAAGCAACGGTCCATGTGAGGTTCGTTTTTGTACATATTCTTATGGGTGTCCGTGGCATAATCCTCATAATTAGGACTCCCAAGAAGCATTGCTCCATTCTCAATATGAAGGGTAACAAAATCCTTAAGGTAGATAGTGCCGATTACAACCGTTTTTCCTGAGGGAATAATCACCTTTCCTCCGCCGTTTTTTGTACAGGCATCAATGGCTTTCTGAACCGCTTTGGTGTCTATGGTGGTGCCATCGGCTTTTGCGCCGTAATCTAACACATTAAAGTCTGTGGCATATGACTGTAAATGAAAAAGTAAGCCGATTATAAAAGGGATTAGGATCTTGATTTTCATTTAAGTTTTTATTTTGAACTAATGGTTATTGTATTGGTTTTTAATTCGTTAGAAGTAGCAGAAATTGTGATGTTTCCGGCAGCCTCGGTAGATTTCACTACGAGTAAACATTTTCCGTTAAATGCTTTGATCTTAGTATCTTGAAACGACTCTAAAGAAGCTGGGTTTCCATTACCTACAGCGGCAAGACTTCCTGCTCCTTCTATGGTGAATTGTACTTGGTTATCAGCATTAGGAATAAGGTTTCCATCCGCATCTGTTATATCGACTTCAATAAAAGAAAGGTCTTTTCCGTCTGCGGTTATTTGCGTACGGTCTGCTGTTAAGCGTATTTTTGATGCTTTTTTAGCTGTTTTAATAACTTTTTCAGCAACAGCTTTTCCGTCTTTATAACCAATTACTTTTAAGCTTCCCGGTTGGTAAGGAACATTCCAACTCAACCTGTATTTTGAAGTGTACATTCCTTTTTCAAATCCACGAAATTCCGCTGGGATATCTGTAGTATCAACTCCTTTTACTTTTTTGCCCAATGACTTTCCGTTCACGATTAATTCTACTTCATCGCAATTCGTATAGGCGTAAACTGGAATTTCTTCACCTTCTTTTCCTTCCCAGTTCCAATGTGGCAGTACGTGAACCATAGGCTCTGTAGTCCATTGGCTTTGGTAGAGGTAGTATCTGTCTTTTGGAAAGCCACATAAATCCACTGGAGCAAAATAAGAGGCGTGTACAGGCCAGTCAGCATTCCAATATCCATCCGTAGAATTATCGCGACCACCGTAAGGCGTGGGTTCACCAAGATAATCGAAGCCCGTCCACATGAATTCACCTAAAAATGTAGGGTTTTCTGCCTGCACATCAAACTCAACATCAGGAGGATATGCCCATGGTGGGCCAACAGTAACATCATAACTAGAAACTTCCAAGGTTTCTTTCTTGTGATCATGTGTAATAGGTAGGGCATAGGTACCTCGGCTACTAGTCTGCGATGAGGTTTCAGAACCGTAAACAATCATATCAGGGTTTTCTCTAATCACTTCCCCGTAATCAAAAGGCTTATAGTTTAAACCTACAATATCTATCTGATAGGCTAATTTGTTTTTGAATGCTCCCGGGTAATTATTGAAACCTGCGGTAGTTGGTCTGGTATGATCTTCATCATGGCAGATGTCATTCAGCATTTTGGCCACTTTCCAACCGTCTTTTTCGCGTTGCTCTATGATTTCGTTTCCGATACTCCACATGACTACGGAAGGATGGTTACGGTCTCTTTTTATCATATCCCTTAAATCGCGCTCATGCCATTCATCAAAAAACTTGTTATACCCGTTTATGACCTTTGGTATTTTCCATTCATCAAAAGCTTCGTCCAATACTACAATACCTAATTTATCACAGATTTGAAGCATTTCGGGCGATGGTGGGTTATGACTTGTACGCAAGGCATTCACGCCCATACTTTGCATAATCTGCATTTGGCGTTCGGTAGCCCTGTAATTTACAGCACCTCCTAAAGGTCCTAGGTCATGGTGCATACATACACCCTTGAATTCAACTGGTTCTTCATTCAATAGAAATCCTTCTTTGGCATCAAAAGAAATACTACGAATACCCAGTGTGCTTTTAAACTCATCTATAACTATATTCCCTTTTTTCACTTGGGTGACAACGTCATATAAATATGGATTCTCAACTCCCCATCGTTTGGGATTGTTAACTATTATTTCATCTATAATAACTTTCTCCGAAGATTTTTCTAGTCCTATTTTCTGACTGCTGGAGGCTATTACGTTATTGAGTCCGTCAATTATTTTGGTTTCTAGCGTTACCGAAGCTTTCTTTTTATCGGCATTCTTTACCGTAGTCTCAATTTTTACGGTAGCCTTTTCATCGGATACTTCTGGCGTAGTAATATAGGTTCCCCAAAGCGGAATGTGGACGGGGTTATTTACTTTTAAATAGGTGTTTCTATAGATGCCCGCACCAGAGTACCATCTGGAAGCTAAATCTTCCGGAGCAACCCTAACTGCAATTACGTTATCTTCTCCAAATTTGATGTATGGCGTTAAATCCAGCTCAAAACCTATGTAACCAAAGGGGCGTTCGCCAATATACTCTCCATTTATGTACACACGACTATTATTCATTACACCATCAAATAAAACAGCTATTTGCTGAGCTGCATATTTCTTATCTATGGTAAAATGCTTACGGTACCAAGCAGTTCCATGAACCGGTAAACCACCTGTACGAGCATTGTATTTTTTATCAAAAGGACCTTCAATGGCCCAATCGTGCGGTAAATTCAGTTTGCGCCAAGCTGCATCTTTAAAAGTGGATTTTTCAGCTCCAGAAGGGTCGCCCTTTTGAAAGAGCCAACCGCTATTAAAGGATACATCACCATGTGTAGCTTCAGAATTCAGTTGTGCATAAGAAAAACTGAATTGTAGTAAAAGGATAAATAGAAAGCTTTTTTTCAACATCATATTTGTGTTAATAATTGTAGAGGTGAAAGTCTAAAATAATTTTCAAGCAAAAGACCACGAACGGTTGAAAGAATAGAACAGATGGTTTTTTTAGAGAAGCTTGAATAAGTGAATCTAAAATTTAGGGCGTCACAGAGTAAACATTGAGATTTATGAGAGATTAAGGTTTGTCAATGTATTGTCTAGTTTTTAGGTTTGTCATAAACCAATAGCAGCATGTAGGTTGCTTGAAAAAGCACGAGTAAATGTTCATTTGTTATAACCTTTAGCACATTCGTGGCTCGCAGATGGGGCATAAAATTAGAATTTAGCAACTTCTAATAGGGCGAAATAAACTGGTATCGTCAATAACAACCACACTATGAATTTTAAACGTTTAGCGGCACTCTCAGTCGCCATTATCTGTATAGCTTCTTGCGGCAGTTCAGATAAGAAAAATCAAAAAGTTACAGCACAATCAAGTGCTGCCGATACGACTAAGGTCTTTCAGCCTAATTGGGAATCCATCAAAAAAAACTATAAAGACCCTAAATGGTTTACTGATGATAAGTTCGGAATATTTATTCACTGGGGCGCCTATTCAGTGCCTGCTTTTGGTTCGGAATGGTATCCTCGCCAGATGTATATGGATACGGCTACTTTTTCAGCTACTTTAAAGAAGGGAAAGAAAGGGCCAAACGCAACATATACTCACCACAAAAAGACTTGGGGAGACCAAAAGGAATTTGGATACAAAGATTTTATACCCATGTTCAAGGCTGAAAAATTTGATGCTAAGGAATGGATCGACCTATTTAAAAAATCTGGAGCTAAGTATGTAGTTCCTGTAGCGGATCACCATGATGGTTTTGCGATGTACAAGTCAAATACCACACGTTGGAATTCATTTGATATGGGTCCAAAAAGAGATGTATTGGGCGAACTTTTTAAGGAAGGTAGAGAACAAGGTTTAAAAATGGGGGCTTCTTCGCATTTTGCCTTTAACTGGTCTTTTTATAATAAGAAAGATAAGTTTGATACGGTAGATCCGGAGTATGCAGACTTATATTCTAGCAAAGGAAAGGATTTAACGCAGCCTGTTTCGGAGGAATTTAAAGAGCGATGGTGGAAAAGAACAATTGATTTAGTGGACACCTACCAACCAGATATTCTTTATTTTGATTTTTATGTTGATATTGAAGATTTTGCAGACTTAAGACCTAAACTGGCCGCATACTACTATAATAAGGGCCGCGAGTGGGGTAAAGAAGTTTTGATCAATGATAAGAATTTTGGTCATGAGGCATTTCCTGAAGGAACTGTGATATATGATCTTGAAAGAGGAAAACTTCCAGGTATTAGAAAATTGCCTTGGCAAACGGATACTTCTATAGGTAAGAATTCTTGGTCTCATGTTACCAACTGGGATTCTAAAACTGCCAATCAACTGATTGATGATTTAGTAGATATCGTCTCTAAAAACGGAAATTTACTACTTAACGTAGGCCCAAAAGCCGATGGAACTATTCCTGATGACCAAAAAGAGATTCTATTGCAAATAGGAGATTGGCTTGCTACAAATGGAGATGCCATCTACGATACAAGATATTGGAAAACTTTTGGAGAAGGCCCTACAGAGGTTAAAAAGGGACATCATTCCGAAGGGAAAAACAAGGAGTTTACCGGACAAGATATCAGGTTTACCCAAAAAGGGGATAAGCTCTACGCCATTATGTTGGCTTGGCCAAAGAATGGTAACATTGATATAGAGTCTTTAGGAAGCGCCAATGCATTTGCGGAAGGTGTAGACATCAAAGCAGTGAAATTATTGGGTAGTGATGCTAAAATTGATTTTGAGCAAACTAAAGAAGCACTATCGATTAAGAAATTAGGTAAAAAATCGGGTGAGTATGCCCATGTATTAGAGATATCTATTTAAGATTAAGCTCTACTTTAAGATTGTTTTTTTGTGTTAGTTTAAGTGCATCAATCGTTCATAGTTGGTGCACTTTTTTTATGTTCACGCCGTAGATTAGGGTATGGTCGGCGACTTTCTTCCTTGCATTCTAAGCAAAGAAACAGCCCTGTTTATATGAATATGAACAGGGCTGTTTTAGTAGGTGTACTCAGTAAAGGTATTTTATTTCTTTGCTCTGTAGTTTTTGAGTACGCTGCTAATATCTAGAGTGTCTTCCATATCTTTTTGGAGTTTCATCAACTCTGCGAACATAGTATCTACTTTTTCCTGGTATTCTGGGTTTGCAGCTAAATCGTTCATTTCTTTTGGATCTGCTTTCAGATCATAAAGTAAAACCACATCCATTTTTGGATATAGAATCAACTTATAACCATCTTTACGAATCATACGTTGTAAGTCTATATAACCGTTGTAGATAGCATCATAGTGGCTTTCTTTCCTATCACCGTTTACAAGGTCTAAGACGCTATTAAAAAAGACATATTCAGGTTTCTTAACACCGGCTAATTCTAAACTTGTGGCCATGGCATCCTGCAAATAGATATCCGTATCAATTTTTTTGTCTTTAGGGATTTTTGGTCCCACAATCATCCAAGGAGCCCGTATACTATGGTCAAATTGACTTTGTTTCCCAATTAGGCCATGTTTCCCGACCGCTAAACCGTGATCAGCCGTGAAGATGATATAGGTATTATCCATTTTGCCTGTTTTTTCCAATCCCTCTATAATTTTTCCAATCTGGAAATCTAAGTGAGTTATAAGGGCATAGTATTCTTTGGTATGTACTTTAACGGCAAATTCTGTTCTAGGAAAGGGCGCCAGTGCCTCATCTCTAAGACTAGGTCCGTTGCCCATGCCATCTTTGTAAGGGTAGAGGGGAAGGAAGCTTTCAGGAATGGTTATATCATCTAAAGAATACATATCTACAAACTCTTTTGGCGCCTGTCTTGGATCATGTGGAGCATTAAAAGCCAGGTACATAAAGAAAGGATTTTTACTTGTTTTGGTTTGGTCTATAAACCCAAGGGCATCGTCTCTTAAAACTTCGCTCCAGTGTTTGCCACCTTGCCAAAAACCACCGAATTTTTTATCGGTAGGCGACCAAGCTGTATCGTTTTCATTCAACGGCCGATTGTAACCTACGGCTCTAAGTTCTTCTTCTGATTTTCCATCCTTAATCATTTCATTGATTACGGGAATTGTGCCTTGATGACTCCATGCATCACGGGGCATTCCGGGGCGAACATGTACGACGTTTTGAAAAACCGAGTCGGCCGGCGCGTCGACATGCCACTTGCCCGTCATGTACGTTTCATAACCGGCGCCTTCCATCAATTTTCCCCAGGTTTGATCAAAGTTTTTATTTTCTTTCCATCCTTGGCGGAAGTTATCTACATCCCATACGCTACGCCCTGAAATGATCATCGCCCTTGAGGCCGCACATACGGCCCCATTCCATGCGCCCATATTGTAAGCATGGGTAAATGTGGTGCCATTATTTACCAAACGATCTAAATTCGGAGTTTTAATTTCGGTATTACCAAGTGCATTTATGGCGGTATATGTCATGTCATCAGCAAAAACGAAAACAAAGTTGGGTTGATCACTTGGTGCAGCTTCTTCTTTTTCACAAGCAACAATAATTAAAAGTAGTATGAAGTAAATATATTTTCTCATGAATTACAGTTTATTAATTTGAGCGTAATAGGCAGGAATAGTCTCACCACTTTGAAGTGAAAAGGTGCTTTCTAACGAATAGCTTCCCTTTTTAAGCTGGGCTTCAACCAAAATGTAAGCTTCCTTGTTCGATTCGATGGAACCAAAAGTCTGATCACCTATTTTTATGGTGCCGCCTTTGATTTGTAACTTTTTTCCCTGTGGTAAACCATCCACATAGTTTGTTTCTAAAACTTCTTCGACTGTATCGTTTAAAGCTTTGTTTGATTCCGGAGGGTAGCGGAACAGTTTAAACTCATAGGTGCCATCTTCCACAACTTTGACGCTATAATATCCTTTAGGAAAAGCTTTTCCATTTCGTATTTGAACTTGATTCCATGGAACATTATTTTCTGTGTGCATGTCATGAACAGTTATTAACACCGGATTTGCATTCGCATCACCAATTGGTATTTCAGCATAGCGAATATCTTCTTTTAAACTTGACCACCAAGAGTCGTAAAATGCTAGCATTTCTTTGACGCGTTCGGGGTGAACTGCGGCAATATCATTTTGTTGTCCAGGGTCTGTTGCTGTGTCATAAAGTTCTGTACTATTAACCAATCGCCATGGTCCTTGCATCACAGCAGGATTTCTACCTTTTTCTGGCAATTGATTTCTTTGGGTGTCTACGACAAGCATGCGCGAAATATTCGTGGTCTCACCTTTTAAACTAGCCGACATATTTTGACCATCTAATATTTTTTTAGATTTATAATCCAGCTGCGCTAAACCTGCTAAGGTTGGCAGCAGATCAACATGTGCAATAAGGGCATCGGTCGAAGTTTTTTGTTTTATACTGCCATTAGGCCAGCTCATAAAAAAGGGTACTTTATGTCCTCCGTCATAGTGACTTCCTTTGGTGCCTTTTAATCCGGCATTATACCCTAAGACTTCCTTTGAGCCTTTTTGATTTCTGATTCCCGCAGCTGTACCATTATCCGTAGTGAAAATTATAATGGTATTGTCATATTGATCGGTTTTCTTTAAATGAGCGATAAGCTTACCGAAGTTGTCGTCGATATTTGTGATCATACCATAAAATCGCTTCTGCACATCAGTTAAAGGGGCATCAGCATAAAGGTCAGCGTATGCTTTTGGTACATTAAACGGACCATGGGCTGCATTTAAAGCTAAATACATGAAGAAAGGGGTGTCTTTCTGATTTTTAGTATATTTTATCGCTTCTTCAAACCAAACATCAGTGCAATATCCGGTAGTTTCTTCGACAACACCATTTCTAAAATAAGTATCGTCAAAATAATCGTTATTCCAATAATCAGGAGTTTGTTGAATGCCACCACCGCCATGGTAAAAAGCATCTTGAAAACCGCGATCGAATGGTCGAAAAGGGTAGTTGTCTCCTAAATGCCATTTACCAAACATAGATGTGTTGTACCCGTTTTTAGCAAATACTTCGGGCATGATCTCTTCATCATCAAGTAAAATCGAACAACCAGCAATGGTATGCCAGGCATTATTTCTGTTTGCATTTCTACCTGTCATTAACCCAGCTCTAGTTGGGGCACAAGTTGTACCCACATGAAAATTAGTAAGGGCTAAAGATTCTTTAGCAAACGCATCTAAATGCGGTGTTTTAATAATTTTATTACCGTGAAAACCTAAATCTCCATAACCTTGATCATCAGTTAAAATTAGAATAACGTTCGGTTTTTGATTCAAACTTGTTGCTGTTTCATCAGCTGTTTTTTACTGTTTTCTACAGGAAGAAAGCAGTATAGTTACAAACAAAAATAAAGCGGTAGTT
>ENA-ORXM01001858-ORXM01001858.1-marine-metagenome-genome-assembly--contig:-NODE-1858-length-27156-cov-15.306991_pt1 | contig 27156 bp, 19 predicted proteins | sample MGYA00237867_ERZ511480 | MGnify/ENA primary metagenome ERZ511480 (study PRJEB26309, sample SAMN06266103) | marine metagenome | isolation source: Algal blade | place: United Kingdom:Sidmouth, United... | reverse complement strand
CCGCCAAATCTTTTTGATTTGGCTTTATAAAGAAAAAGATAAAACAAAATAAAAAGTTTTGGCTAAGTGCTTAATCGGAAATTCACTAATTTTAATTCCCGTACTAACCATAGCCGAGACGTTAGCAACCATTAGAATCACTAAATATGGACCAATCAAAAAATAACAATCTAATGCGTAAACTTTTATTTGCAGTAATAATTGTATGTAGCTTAAATAGCTTCGCCCAGAACACATTGATTTCTGGAATGGATAACATGAAATGGGAAAAAATAATGCCTGGCGTTTGGAAAGCGAGCTTTGGAACTTCAGGATTAGATCCATTGGCTTATACAAACCCACCAAAAACAGGGTCCATTACTAAACTTGGTAATGCACCTTTCCCGTTTACTGAAGAATCTACATTTTGTCAACTTACTCCCGAGAGAGCAATCATCCGAATGCCACTCGATCCTTCGGAAAAGATTTACGGATTGGGTTTAGAATTTAAAGGAATCAACAGAAGAGGAAGTATTTCTACTCTAAAAGTAGATCATTACGGAGGGGTTAAAGGTTATACACATGCGCCAGTTCCGTTTTATGTCTCAAGCAAAGGCTATGGTGTTTTAATTAACTCTTCCAAGCGGGTAAAGATACATGTGGGGGTGGGCAATAGAAAAGACAGTAAAAGACCAGATCCAATAGACAGAACTACTGGTAAAAACTGGTCTTCACAACCGCTTTCCGATGCCGTTGAAGCTAGTATTCAAGGCGATGGTTTAGAGGTTTATATTTTTGCAGGTAATACAACACTTGAGGTAGTGCAAAAATACAATTTGTTTTGTGGAGGCGGTGCTCTTCCTCCAAAGTGGGGTTTGGGCTTCTGGCACAGGATGCATACCAAAAGTTCTGCAGACGATGTTTTACAAGAAATTAGTGATTTCAAAAAACATAATTTTCCTTTAGATGTTCTTGGATTGGAACCAGGTTGGCAGAGTTTTGCTTACCCGTGTTCTTTCGATTGGGATTCGATCCGTTTTCCTAATCCAGAGTTATTCGTCAAAACACTTAGTGGCGATGAAATAAAAGTTAACCTATGGGAAAACCCATATGTAGCACCAAGTTCAACAATGTTTAAAGACATGAGGCCATATACAGGAAGCCATACTGTTTGGTTGGGCGAGGTTCCAGATTATACCATGCCCGAAGCACAAAAAATTCTATTAAATCATCATCAAAAAAGTCATTTAGACATGGGTGTGAGCGGATATAAGTTCGATGAAGTAGATGGATATGATACATGGTTATGGCCAGATCATGCCACTTTTCCTTCTGGAAATGATGCCGTTGAAATTCGACAGCTATATGGTCAAATAATTCAAAAGACAATCACAGATCATTTGAAAACCCAGAACAAAAGAACTTATAGTCTAGTGAGATCGTCTTACATTGGAGCAAGTAGTAGCCATTTTGTAATTTATAGCGACCATTACGACCATAAAAACTATGTTACAGCTTTGGTAAACTCTTCCTTGTCTGGTCTTCTATGGACTCCAGAAGTCCGTAGTGCAAAAACTGCAGAAGAATGGGTAAGACGGTTTCAGACAGTATGTTTTTCTCCTCTGATGCAACTTAATGCTTGGGCAAGTGGAACCAAACCATGGAGTTTCCCCAAAGTGACCGACATCATTCGAGACAACATCAAACTTAGAATGGATCTACTACCTTATTTATACACGGCGTTTTACAACTATAATCAAAAAGGAATTCCACCATTTAGAGCCATGGTATTAGAGAGTGGCTATAATACAACAGAAACCTTGATTGGAGGTAAGTTGGATGGCGTAGAGAATCCTTATGAGGAACACAAAAGAATGGAAGTGACCGATCAATACATGATGGGACCATCTATTTTGGTTGCTCCGGTATTTACGGGGGAAACAGAACGTAAAGTGGTACTTCCATCAGGAAACTGGTACAATTTTTACACCGGCGTACTTATGGGTAATGGCGAAACCATTACAATTAAAACAAAGCTCGAACAGATTCCTCTCTTTGTAAAAGATGGTGCAATCATCCCTATGCTATCATCCAAAGAAGTAAAGAGTACTAATAAACCATCCTTAGAGGTTAGGCACTACGGAAGCAAAGAAAATACCTTCCAATTGTATAACGATGATGGAGAAACTTTTAATTATGAAAATGGAGACTGTACCCTATTGGAGTTGAAAGTAGCAAAAGGAAAAAGTGGAAAACTAAATGGACAATCGAAATTCATTAATAACAAAAACTATTCTTACGGTAAAATCAATTGGCTTTGGATGTCAAATTAAACTAGAAGAACAGAAACTAAAAACTAAACGGTTGATAACATTTTGTATAAGTAATTGTAGGGAAAGGGCTAAATATCAAGGTTTGTAGCTCGCTCAAACAGCGTAGCGGTTTGAAAAGAAAGTACCACACAATCTGCCACTACTCATACGATTTGCCGTTGGCAACAATTTAGAAATAATTAGTATTTGATGTATTTTGAATCATTTTCTGAATATTTTGATATAATTTCCCAAATACCTTATTTTTTGAATCGGCTGAATATATAAAAAACATTATAGCCATTGTTTTTGTGGGGCTTGTAGTATCTATTTTAAAGTTAATTTATCTAATTTAGTGAAATGCTAAGTTAAGACGTGTATAATTAATAGCTGGTTCTTGTAAATACATCAGCAGAATCATTCAATGACTAAATCAAGCCATTTAGAGCTCAATTCAGAGGCGTTAGAAACGTAGAATTCTTCTTTTTTAGACTAACTAATATTTTGCCTAAATCCAAAATCCCAAAACTTTATGACTTGATTTCCATTAAGGGATTTTATAAAAAAAATCCAGCTAAAACGCTGGATTTTTAATATTATAAATAAAACTACGAGGTTTTTAAGACCTTGTTAGCTGAATTGTATTAAGCATTTTGCTTTTTAATTAAATTAAGTGCAGAACCTTCATTATACCATACAATTTGTGCATCGTTATAGGTGTGGTTCAATTTGATAAGATGCTTAGATCCATCTTCATGAACGGTTTCTAACGTTAATTGTTTTCCTGGGGCAAATTCGTTCAAATCTATAAAATTGAATGTATCGTTCTCTTGAATTAAATCGTAATCGCTTTCATTGGCAAATGTTAAGCCTAACATCCCTTGTTTTTTAAGGTTTGTTTCGTGAATACGTGCAAAAGATTTTACGATAACTGCTGCAACACCCAAATGACGTGGTTGCATGGCTGCATGCTCTCTAGAAGATCCCTCACCGTAGTTATGGTCCCCAACCACAATGGTTTTAATGCCGGCTTTTTTATACTCGCGCTGCACATCTGGTACACCGCCATACTCGCCAGTTAATTGGTTTTTAACAAAGTTTGTTTTCTTTCCGAAAGCATTTACCGCACCAATTAGTGTATTGTTAGCAATATTATCAAGATGCCCCCTGAAACGTAACCAAGGACCTGCCATAGAAATATGATCGGTAGTACATTTTCCAAAGGCTTTAATTAATAATCTAGCGCCTGAGATATTTCCACCTAAAGGTGTAAATGGTGTTAATAATTGTAGACGTTCTGAATCATCTTTAACAGAGACTTGCACATGGCTACCATCTTCTTCTGGTGCTAGATAACCATTATCTTTTACATCAAAGCCTTTTGGTGGTAATTCCCATCCTGTTGGCTCATCGAACATAACTTTTTCTCCGTTTTCGTTAATTAATTTATCTGTTAATGGATTAAAATCTAAACGTCCAGCAACGGCTATCGCAGCTGTTAATTCTGGAGATGCAACAAAGGCATGTGTATTTGGGTTTCCATCGGCACGCTTAGCAAAATTTCTATTAAAAGAATGTACAATACTGTTTTTTGGTGCGTTTTTAGGATCTGAATATCTTGCCCATTGACCAATACATGGCCCGCAAGCGTTAGTAAATATTTTAGCATCTAAGTTTTCAAATATCCCAAGAATCCCATCACGTTCTGCTGTATAGCGTACTTGTTCTGAACCTGGATTAATCCCTAGTTCTGCTTTCATTTTCAAACCTTTATCCAAAGCTTGTTGCGCAATTGAGGATGCTCTTGATAAATCCTCGTAAGAGGAGTTTGTACAAGAACCTATCAATCCCCACTCTACTTTTAAAGGCCAATCATTTGCAGTCGCTTTTTCAGTCATTGCTTTACCTACAGTAGTCGATAAATCTGGCGTGAAAGGTCCGTTTAGTAAAGGGCCTAACTCTGATAAATTAATATCTATAACTTGGTCAAAATATTGCTCTGGGTTTGCGTAAACCTCAGCATCCGCAGTTAAATGTTGTTTTACTCTATTTGCCGCATCGGCAACGTCTGCTCTATCTGTAGCACGTAAGTAACGTTCCATAGATTCATCGTAACCAAATGTAGATGTAGTTGCACCTATTTCGGCTCCCATATTACAGATTGTACCTTTTCCTGTACATGACATAGATGTTGCTCCGGGACCAAAATATTCAACAATAGCACCAGTTCCGCCTTTAGCAGTAAGAATTTCTGCTACTTTTAAAATAACATCTTTTGGAGCTGTCCAACCAGAAAGTGTTCCTGTTAACCTAACGCCTATTAATTTAGGAAATTTCAATTCCCAAGCCATGCCAGCCATAACATCAACAGCATCAGCACCACCAACACCAATAGCCACCATACCCAATCCCCCTGCGTTTACAGTATGCGAGTCGGTACCAATCATCATTCCTCCTGGAAATGCATAATTTTCTAAAACAACTTGGTGAATAATACCTGCTCCGGGCTTCCAAAAACCAATTCCGTACTTATTTGAAACAGATTCTAAAAAATTAAAAACTTCGCTACTCACAGTATTAGCGTGTTTTAAATCTGTTGCCGCACCTTCTTTAGCCTGAATTAAATGATCACAGTGAACCGTTGTCGGAACAGCGACCTTAGCTTTTCCTGCTTGCATAAACTGTAATAATGCCATTTGAGCCGTTGCATCTTGACAAGCAATTCTATCTGGCGCGAAGTCTACATAGTCTGTCCCTCTTGTGAATTCCTGCGTAGGCGTACCATCCCAAAGGTGAGAATATAATATCTTTTCAGACAATGTTAATGGTTTCCCTACAATTTCACGTGCTTTATCTACGCGACTTGCCATTTTGGTGTAAACACCTTTTATCATATTAATGTCAAATGCCATAAATTTTTTTTTAAGTTTTGGTTTAAAATAGTAATGCAAAATACGAAATTAATGTAAAGTTCTAAAATAATAAAGACAATACAACTTTGCTTCATATTAAATTATTATAGTGTTATTATAATTTAGTATGATTTGTTTTTTTAAGCATAAATTTGATAAAAAACGAGAATTTATCAATCTATCCTGAAATGGGATAAGATTATTTAAAGCTAGTAATAATTATTATAAAATGTTTAGATTAAAACAAACTTTTAATAATTTGCTCTTCGGAAACACCTTCTGCTTCTGCTTTGTAATTTTTGATTATTCTGTGACGTAATATACTCTGTGCTACGGCTTGAACATTTTCAATATCTGGTGAAAATTTCCCGTTTATAGCTGCATGCGTTTTTGCTGCTAATATCAAATTTTGAGACGCTCTTGGACCTGCTCCCCAATCGATATATTTTTTTATCAATTCTGGAGCTTTATCAGAATTTGGTCTGGTTTTACCAACCATGGTCACGGCGTATTCAATAACATTATCTGCCACAGGAATACGACGAATTAAATGTTGAAAATCGACAATCTGCTCTGCTGAGAACAAGGCGTTTACCTTTACTTTATAATCTGTCGTGGTCGCTTTTACAACTTGAACTTCCTCTTCGTAAGTTGGATAATCAAGGTTTATTGCAAACATAAATCTATCCAACTGTGCTTCTGGTAAAGGATAGGTTCCTTCTTGCTCAATGGGATTTTGAGTTGCTAAAACAAAATACGGTAAGTTTAATTTATAATTATGACCAGCAACCGTTACAGACCGTTCCTGCATGGCTTCCAATAAAGCGGCTTGCGTTTTTGGCGGTGTTCTATTAATCTCATCTGCTAAAATAATATTAGAAAAAATAGGGCCTTTTATAAATTTAAAACGGCGATCTTCATCTAAAATTTCACTTCCTAAAATATCACTTGGCATTAAATCTGGTGTAAACTGAATACGTTTAAAATCTAACCCTAATGCTTGGGCAATAGTATTAACCATCAAGGTTTTGGCTAAACCCGGAACACCTATTAATAAGGAGTGTCCTCCAGAAAAAATAGAAATTAATATTTGAGTAACAACCTCATCTTGACCAATAATAACTTTGGCTATTTCTGTTTTTAAAACTTTAAACTTATTTACAAACGCATTAATGGCGGCAACATCAGACATACTAATTATTTTTTTAACCAATTACTAGAAAATTCACAAGAACGGTGCTCTTTACTTATTTTTATGTAAGTGTCTAGAATTTTTTCTTCTTGCCATTTTTCAATAGCTCTTATTTTCTTTTCCTCTAGGGCTAACCCTTTAATTTTTAAATAATCCCGTGCATAATCTGCTTTATGCTCATCTATTCTATCGGTAACTGTTAAAAGTTTAAATTTCTGTCCGCCAGTTCGGTCTTCTTCTCTTAAAACCAAACTCACTTCACCATCTTTTAGATTTTGAATTTGAGCATACAATTCAGGATCCATTCGCGTCAACTCAAATTTGTAATCTTGAGTAGTTGGATTTATCAATTGTCCACCATCATTTCTTGTCTCTTCCTCATCACTCAATTCTCTTGCGGCATCAGCAAAAGTAATATCCCCAGCAACTATACGCTTTCTAGCTTTTTCTAAGCGTTCTTTGGCTTCTTGAACAGCTTCACTAGACACTTTAGGTGTTAATAATATATGTGCGACATCGTATTCCTGTCCTCTAATTTTTTCTAAAGTAATAATGTGATATCCAAAATCGGTTTTAAAAGGGTCTGAAACTTCTCCTTCCTGTAATGCAAATGCCACTTGCCTAAACTCTTTAACCATTCTTGGTTGTTTTCTGTTTAGCGTATATTTTCCCCCTTTACTTGCAGAGCCTGGGTCTTGTGAATATAAAACGGCTTTAGAGCGGAAACTTGCGCCCCTTTCAATAATATCAGCTTTAAATTGTTTCAAACGGTCAATAATTTTTTGATTTTCTTCATCTGAAATTTTAGGTTCAGCAACAATTTGAGCTACTTTTAATTCTGTACCAAAGGTTGGACGTTGGTCTTCTGGAATTTTATTAAAAAAAGTTCTTACTTCATCTGGAGTGATTTCAACTTCTTCAACAATTTTAGCTTGCATTCTTTGTGCTAATAAGTTCGACTTATTAATTTCAAACATTTCATCCCTAAAACTTTGCTCATCATCTTTTTTATAGAATTCTAAAAGACGTTCCATGGAGCCATTTGTCTGTTGAAGGAATTGTTGAATTTGATAATCTACATTTTTCCTTACTTCAGCATCAGAAACAGGCACACTATCTTGAATGGCATGATGTGCATATAATTTTCTTTCAAGCATTAAACCAAACAATTGGCAATCTTCAATTCCTTCAATAGAGCCTCCACTTGCTTTTATTTGATTTTTCTCTTTTTCAATATCTGATTCCAATACAATAAAATCGCCTACTACAGCTGCTACACCATCAACTTTTCTTGCTTTTGATGTATCGATAGAATCAACCTTTTTAGCGATTTCAACAACATCATCTTCAATAATTTCTTGAGCAGATAAAACGTTTACAGCGCATATTGTTAAGCACATTAAAGTTACGTTTTTCAAGTTAATCGTATATTTCAAATCGTTTATTTTTAATGGCATCTTTCGTAATATCTTTTTCTAATTCTCTAATAAATTCAAGCTTGCGTTTATTAATCACTATCTGATCAATAGTAGGCTTTACATATTCTAGCGGTGCTGTATCATTTCTGACTAAAACATCATTAATCTGCATCAAATATACTCCTAATGAATCTTTGAGTTGTAAAAAATTAGATTTTTTTAACAGTTGATTTTTGTTTTCTGAATTTATAACTGGAATTTTCTTAATAACCTGAGTTAATTTGACCCAAATAGAATCGTTGAGAGAGTACGACTTGAATTGAATTGAAATAGAATCCAGCGTTTTTTTATCCTGTGTATCGTAAATTTTAAACCTTTTTTTAATAGCATCGAAATCGATTATGTTTTCATTGACATGAATGTATCGAAATTTAACAAGTTCTTCGTTCAGCTTAAAAACATCCTTATTATTGTTGTAATAAGTATTTGCTTCTTCAGTAGATACTACAGTGTCAATACTTCGCTTCACTAAAGCCTCAATATAGGCTTTACTATATAAATCATTTTTATATTGACCTACTAACCTATTAAATGTTTGTTGTTTAACTTCACTTAAATTTAACTTAGCACCGTCCACGAATAATTGTTGTGTTGCCCAACGTTTTATATAGTTTTGAATTATTAGTGTACTATCTTGTTTTGATGCATCCTCGGGTACTAAACCATTTATATCTTCTTGATATAAGTAAGTATTATTAACTCTTGCAATGGGCTCTCGCTCGTCAGATTTTTTTATTAAATCGCAAGAGTACCCTAATAACAGTAACAATAGAATAATGATTTTACCGCGCACCTTTATTGTTTAAGATTAGATTTAACAGCTTGTAAAACGCTTTGATTAACTACTACTTTATATTTATTTTTTAAGTTATTTAGCCAAATTTCTTCTTTATAATTTTGATAATCGCTTATTACAGCACCTTGAGCATCATCAAAAGACTTTTGAGCTGTTGGCAATATATCCTTTACCTGAACCACAACAAACCCATCATTGTGTTTGTATAATTTTGAAATCCCCTTTTTAAATTCAAAGTTTTTAGGGAGTGCTTGATGCTTAGCGTCCATAGTACCTGAAGTGAATATAACCTCAATATTATCATTACTATTAACCAACGATTTTATCCTATCGATTGGCATCTTGCCGCTTAAAAGCTTTGATACTTTTTTAAGCGTTTTTTGTTTTATCGAAGTAGCTACAACAGCTTCAATACGCTCTGGCACCATATAACGCGATTTATTAGCATTGTAATAGTTTTGAATTTCAGTTGAATCGGTTTTAGAGGTGTTCCAGATTGTTGTTTCCATTAAGTCGAATAACAGTAAACCATCCCTATATTCAGAAACGATATGCGCATAATCTTCATTTTCTTCTTCTAAATGTGCTTCTTGATATTGTATCAAACTGTCATCTAAAAAAGAATCGTATTTATTTACAACTAATAATTCTATAGTTTTTTTAGATGTTCTTTTACGTTGTGAATTTATTAAATGAACACCGAAATCATTATAAGTAAATGTTTTATCCCCTATTTTGATTAAAGGATTACTGCCTTTAAAATCTGCTGGAAGTTTCCAACCATTATCGAAATAATCATTATTTAAAATAGAAACGAAATACTCTAAATTAGGCCGGTTTTCGCTTATATTATATTTTACTTTTAATTTATCAGTTAGTGCCTTATCGATTAATTTAGATCTTGAATCCTGTTTTACTTTTTCTACTAATTCAGGCTTAATAGCCTCATAAGCTGGTACCTCTGCAATTTTATATAATTTTACAATATGCCAACCAAAATCTGTTTTAAAAGGTTGTGAAACATCGCCAACATGTTCTAAACCAAAAGCAACATCTTCAAATTCTTTTGCTCTTAATTGCCCGCTAGAAAAAGCTTTTAACATCCCCCCTTTTTTAGCAGAATTTTTATCATCTGAAAATTGTTTCGCTAAAGCCTCGAAAGCTTCACCTTGATTCAGTTTTTTATAAATATCTTGAATTCTAAATTCTGACTTTTCCGCTAACGAATCTTTGTCGTTTTCTACAACCATAATATGGCCTACTGTACGCTCACCTCTAGATTTTCGCTTATCTAAAACGTTAATAATATGATAACCAAAACGGGTTCTAAAAGGTTCGGAAACGGCACCGGATTCGGTATTAAAAGCGGCATTTTCAAATTTATATACCATTTTAAAACCACCAAAATAACCTAATTTCTCACCGAAAACGGTTTGGCCATTATTCACTTCTGCACGAACTTTTTCAAAACCCTCTTTCAATGCACGCTCTTTTAACTTTACAATTTTATTATATGCAGAAAGAGAATCTTGAGGACTAGCATTTTCATCAACCTTAACTAGAATATGATTTGCATTTATTTCATAAACTGTACGATTATAAGCTTCCTGCACCAAGGCTTCAGTAACTTTAGAATCTGTGATGTAATTTTTTGCCAACTGCTTTTTATAGCTATCAAGCTCTCGAACATAAGCCGGTTTTTTATTTAAGCCTAAAGCACGAGCCTCTTTAAGCTTCAATTTATAATTTGTAAAAAGCTTTAAATAAGCATCGATGTTTTTTTGGGATTCATCTTGAACCAAGTCTAGGTTCTTATTATAAACTCTTAAAAACTCTGAAGCATAAACAGGCTCATTATCAACTGTAAAAAGCACATCTTTATCTACAGACTGCGCCTTTACCTTTAGCATGGAGCATACTAAAAACAAAGTAAATAAAAATCTTAATTTCATCTGTTAAATTTTATTGTTTTCCAATGGTCAGATCTAATTCGCTAACACAGATTTTAATTTATAACAACTAAATTGTAATAGCTCATTTTATGGATAATGGTTTTTTCAACGATTACAAAAATAGTAATATTAACCTATAATACAAGTTGTTTAACAAACCATTAGAAAAAGTAATTATTATCTTAAATAATTTTCAATATATGAAGTTAAATTGCGTTCTAATACCTTTATATTTGAACTGGTATTATACATCCTGTTTTCATTATAAATATTTCAATAAATATATGCGTAAACTAAAATTAATTTGGGATTTTCGAGGGCCTGATGCTAGCAAAATAGCAGAGCACCACGAAATTCATTTAAAAGAATATATGCAGTTAGAAAAATTGAATATTACCATTACTGGTGTTCAAAATTTAAGTGATAGGCACACTATTGCATTTATAGTTGTTGATGAAGACCAGATGAAACCTTTAAGAGATGCTTTAAAACCGCACCGAGGTCAGGTTTATAGTGGAACTGAATAAAGGACAGTGAACGTTTTTTTCTTTGATTTTTTCCTAAAACCTAAATTCTGTTAATTGAATATAAATTATTAAGATACCGTGATTTTCTCATTATAACAAAACACAGAAAACCTACCGCTTAGGATACTGCTTCTTAATATTCCAAATCAATTCTTCCAAACCATTTAATTTCAATTCGTAAACTTGTTCCAGCATCATTCCAAGTTTACCTTTAGGAAATCCTTTGCCATGATACCAAACCACGTAATACTCAGGTAAATCAATAATATAACGGTCTTTATATTTTCCGTAAGGCATTTTAGTGTGCGCCAAATCTATTAAAAATTGTTTATCAGCCAACATAACTAATCTACAGATTTATACTTAAAAAGTGTATCTAATTCAGCCCCTACAAAAGCCTTCCATTTTATTTGAGATTCAGAATTTCTAGAATAATCAGTTTCATTATCATACTTATTTTGCATTAGGGACAATTCTAAATTAATAGCATTATGAATGATTTTAAGCTCTATCCAAATACTATTCGAAATTTTTAGTTGGCTAATTCGATATCTAAATTTACGAGCAAATAACTCAGTAATATCAAAATGCAATTGCTCATGTCCTAGAATATAGTTGTTAGCGCGTTCTATTTTATACCACGATTTCTCAGGGTAAAAATGAGCAAATACTTTGGTAGTAAAGCTAACCACTTCATCTTTATCCGTTTTTGTAATAGAAAAATCGAAGGTAATTCCAGATGCTGTAATTGCAACTGCGCCATCCTTCATATTAGGTTTCCCCCTAAAATCTTTCCATGATAATTTATGATACGTGTTCCAGGATAAGACAGGCTCATCATTTTGAACACATACAAAACATAAAAATAAAAGAAAGATTCTCATCAAAGTTTAAAAGCTATTATATAAAACGAATAGCTTTATTGCTTATTGTTTTACCTCAACAATAGTTAAATCGTCATACATTACAAGATATACCGAATCGTTAAAATACCCACCAAAAGGTTTCTTTTTATAGGCAAACTTATTTTCAACATATTCAGTGATCGGCGCATTAATTACCGATGCGTATAAATCATTGGAAGACACTAAACGCAACACAACATCCATAGTTAAATCAAAACCTCTAACCGCCCTTTTATTTGGCGTAATATTATAAATCTTATTATATTTTTTTACAAAATTATTATTATCATTTTCATTATACTCCTTGGATGCTGTTGCAAAATGAAATTGTAAGTTGGATAAATGCGTGTTATTTATTTGGTCGCCCTCAAAAGCATTATTTATATTGGTTGTTACGAGTATGATTTTGGAAGGCTCTTCATCAGATTCGGGGTCAATTTTATTATTTAAAGAAGCTAAAACGCTAGTAACATTGGATGCATACCCCTCATTCTGAGTTTCTAAAAACACAATATTTTTGCCAGGTTTAAGCGCGCCTTCAATATCCTCTTTCGTTACAAAAAATTCATCTTTACCATTATCTTTGTCTTTTCTGGAGTAAATGATACTTGCAGAATTAAACTCGCGTTTAAGCTCATTTGCTATCTTTATATTTTTAGTGTCGGAAATTATAATAATATTAGCAACCAACGAATCGGCTTTTACAAAATTAATAATTTTGTCTTTAAGCAAATCATCAGATGGTCTCGACTGAAATACATTATCATACAATTTCAACTTTGTTCCAATAGGCGAAATTACAGGCGTATTGTATTGTTTTAATTCCGAGGCTACTTTATCAAAACTTGCTGGTGTTAATGGACCAATAACCGCATCAACATTTTCAAAATCATTTTCTCGAATAATTCTTGACACTTCGCTAACCTCATATCTGGTATCGTAAACATCAACCTTTAAAGAAACCCCTAAGGATTTTAAAGAATCCAAAGCTGTTAAAACACCCGAATGAAAATCAAGAGAAGCTTCCAAATAAGGGTCTCTCTTTAAGCTTTTTTTAATATCACTTACCGAATCAAAATCAACACGGTGCATTCTAAAAGGTAACATAACAGCAATTCGTTTTGTTTCATAATTAGAAATATTACCAGATAAATCAACAACCTCAACCTCTAGGTTTTCAATAGCACCTTCAGTTTTTATTGTTTTATCATATGGTATTTTTAAAATCATTCCAGATTTTAAACCGGTTACTTTCAAATCAGGATTTAACGCTTCTAAATCAGCTTGCTCCAAACCTAATTTTAATTTTAAGCGGTAAAATCCTTCTTTAGGTAATACTTTATAATAACTATACTGATCATCAATTTTTTTCTGTGTGCCCTTATCCAAATTAGGTACGTTTATAAGAGCACCTTCATTTAAAATATCGGGCATGTTAGGATTTAATTCTTCCAACTCATCAACTGTAATTCCAAACTTATAAGCAATACGCCATTTGCCCTCTTTAGGTAAAACGGTATATGTATTTGTGGTTACAACCACCTCTTTTGTTTCAGTAATTTTATATTTTGGTATTTGCAGTCTGTCACCCTTGCGTAACGGATTTGCATACAAGAATTTATTATACTTCTTAATATCTTCCTCAGAAATATCATACTTTTTAGATAAACTATAAAGCGTTTCCTTACGTCGTGTTTTATGTTCCTTAAAACCCTGTAACTCTTTATTGATAGTTACCTTAGGCTTATTAGCTTTCGATATTGGGATAATTAAAACCGTATTTAGTTTTAACTCTTTTTTAGCATCAGGATTCAACTCATAGATATCAGAAGGTGTTACAAAATAAAGTTTTGCAATACTATCAATAGTTTCTCCCTTTTTTACAGGGTGTGTACTAAAATTCTGAGCTTCAACCACAGTAAAACCGAATGCTAGAACCAAAACAAATACTAATATAAATTTTTTCATGTTGACTATTCTACAAAATATAAATATAATAAAACCTAACTATTTAATCATATACGTTTCAATCACTTTAAAAGGACTAAAAAGAAAACCTCTTTTCTCTACATAAGCATATAACATGCCAAATATATTTTGGCATTTTACCAAAGGGTTGGGCATGAAGCCTAGTTTGAGTGAATTCAAGAGATTACAAGCACTTACCGCATTTTTCATTTTTCAGTAACTGATTACTGTATAAAAAAACTTTATATTAAATTACTCCCATTCAATAGTCGCTGGTGGTTTACTGCTAATATCGTACACCACCCTATTTACACCTTTAACTTTGTTTATTATATCGTTTGATGTTTTTTGGAGGAAGTCATACGGTAAATTTACCCAGTCAGCAGTCATACCGTCAGTACTTTCAACAGCCCTAAGTGCTACGCATTTTTCGTAAGTACGCTCATCGCCCATAACACCAACACTATTTACAGGAAGTAGCATAGCTCCTGCCTGCCAAACTTTATCATATAATCCCCATGACTTAAGTCCGTTTATAAAAATAGCATCTACCTCTTGAAGCATACGCACTTTTTCAGCAGTAATATCGCCTAAAATACGAATTCCCAACCCAGGGCCAGGAAACGGGTGGCGACCCAATAATTCTGGATCGATACCCAAGGTAGCACCAACACGCCTAACTTCATCTTTAAAAATAGCACGCAGTGGCTCTACAATTTTAAGTTTCATAAAATCTGGTAATCCACCAACATTATGATGACTTTTTATAGTAGCCGATGGGCCACCAGTTGCCGAAACACTTTCTATAACGTCCGGATAAATAGTGCCCTGAGCCAACCATTTTACATCTTTTAATGCATTTGCTTCATCATCAAAAACCTCAATAAAAGAATTACCAATGGCTTTTCGTTTTTTCTCAGGGTCTTCAATACCAGCCAAAGCGTCTAAAAACCGTTTGGAGGCATCAACACCTTTTACGTTAAGCCCCATACCTTTATATTGATTCAATACGCTTTTGAATTCATCTTTGCGAAGCAGCCCATTATTTACAAAAATACAATATAAGTTTTCGCCTATAGCTTTATTTAGTAAAACCGCTGCAACTGTAGAATCTACACCGCCAGAAAGCCCTAAAACCACTTTATCGTTTCCCACTTTATCTTTTATGGCAGCAACCGTTTCTTCCACAAAGGAATCTGGGGTCCAATCTTGTTTTATATCTGCAATTTTTACTAAAAAATTTTCCAACAATTGTTTTCCATCCTTAGAATGATATACTTCTGGATGAAACTGAATCGCATAAGTGGTTTCACCTTCTAGTCTATAAGCTGCATTTTCAACATCGTTTGTACTGGCCAGCAAAACAGCTTGTGCTGGCAATGCTTTAATGGTATCGCTATGGCTCATCCACACTTGGCTACCCTCGGAAATACTAGAAAAGAAAGGTTCACCCTTTTGGATAAAGGATAAATTGGCACGCCCATACTCTCTGGTGTTTGATGGTGCTACTTCGCCTCCTGAAAAATGGGCTAAATATTGCGCACCGTAACACACAGCAAGCATTGGCTTTTTCCCTCTAATTTTAGATAAGTCTGGATGAAGTGCATTTTCCCCTCTTACAGAATTTGGGCTACCGGACAGAATTACAGCCTTGTAATCTGCTATGGTTTTTGGAATTTTATTAAATGGAACTATTTCGGAATATATGTTGAGTTCTCTAACTCTACGGGCAATAAGCTGTGTATATTGCGATCCGAAGTCTAAAATTAATACCTTGTCATGTTGCATGCGCAAAAATAGTAATTGATTTGGTATTGAGTATGTCGTGTTAAACTTTTTTACATTAAATTGTTAACACTAAAAACTCACCTTTTAAAGGCTCTAAATTCTCAATAAGATTAGGAATTAGCTGATTGCCATGTTCTATATAAAACTCAGAAAAATTGACATTCCGTTCTTGTAAACTTCCATTTGGAAACAATTCATTTTGAATGGCAGTCATGCGCTCTACCTCATCAGCAAGTTTTCTTTTTTGTGCTTTAAGTAAGCGCTTTTCAAGATTATCAAGACCTTTTAATTGTTTTAATTCTTGAGCTTTTACAGCTCCTAAAAAAGATTTATCGGTTTGTTCTGCAAGTTTATATAAATCTTCAAATTGATTTTTTAAATATTTTTTTTGTGTTGAAAAATTAATATCAATATTAGATATTTCCCTAACTTTTTTATTGATAAAAGAATCTTTCTTTAAAAACAAATCTGATTTTGAGATATTGAGTTGTTGAAGTTTTTCTTCTTGTTTTTCCGTTTGAATTAATACAGAACTTCTTAACAATAATATAGGAAATGGCACCTCAACAGTATCAAAATAATTTTTTAACTGAAACCAATAAGCCAACTCCCCACCACCACCTATATAACATAGGTTTGGTAAAATAACTTCTTGGTATAGCGGGCGCATAATGACGTTCGGCGAGAATCTTTCCGGAAAGTCCATAATTTCCTTTTGGATTTCAGCCTTACTGAAAGTGATATCAGAATTTAAAACTTTATAATAATTATCTTCAAAAACAATACGTTCTCTAAAATTTTTTTTTAAATAGAATAGATTTATAGCTCTAGGGTTAACTTGAATATTATAACCATTTGATAAATCAGCTAATTTCTCGTTCGTTTTAGAAACCGCATGAAAGGACGTTTTATTAAGTAATTCCGTTTCAACGTAAGGAATAAATAAATGCTTTAATTCAGCATTATTAGCGTCTATAATAATTAAACCATATTCCTTAAATAAAGCATGGGCTAAAAACCTAGTGGCATCTGCAAGATTATCGTGGTTTATATAGGCGTTTTTAAAAAGCCTTGTTACATGTTCTGCATTTGTTGTCATTCCCAAATCCTTAGAGAACAATTCCAAAACCGCATTCAACCCCTTAGTATGCAACTCGCCAACTGCACCGCTTACGCTTTTATTCCATTGAAATTTCTTGCCTTTAAAATTAAAATAATTGATTTCTTCAAAATCATGATCTTCCGTCGCCATCCAATATATGGGAACAAAATTCTGTTTCGGATAAGTCGCTTTTAAAGTTTTTGAAAGTTTAATGGCAGACACTATTTTATAGAGAAAGTAAAGTGGCCCTGTAAATAAGTTTAGTTGATGCCCTGTTGTGATGGTAAAGGTGTTTTCAGATTTTAAATTTTCAATGTTTTGAGTTGTTATTGGAGCGCTGTCTAAATTTTGATATTGCTTTTTTAAAACTGTAACTAGCGTATTCCTTTTTTTATTTGAAAAGGATTTGCTTTTTTGTTCCATTTGATTTTTAAAATTATCAAGTCTAGGAAATTTATTGTAGAATGAATTCAAATCTGGCTTTTCATCCAAATAATCACATATTAAAGATGAAAAATATCCCGTTTTTTTGAATGCTATGTAATCCTGCTTCATATTTTGAGTAAAATCATGTAAATATACAGCTATTCTATTTTTTGAAATCTAAAAAATACGTTAATAGTTTTTCTTTATTAATGTCTGATTAATACTTAGGTAACATGAAGGTAATTGAGTTAATATTTAATTAATCTATTTAACTTTTATGTAACTCTAATTTAATAAAAAAACATTAATTACCTGACAAGGTTTAACGTCTGCAATTATAGTTTTGAAGTAATAAATAACTAAAAAATATTCTAAAAATTATGAAAAAATTATTTCACTTTTTAATGCTAGTAATCGCATTAACAATTATTCCTGTATCTGTTGTAAGCTGTGAACCTGAAGATGGTAAAGACGGTATTAATGGTATAGACGGCGAAGATGGAATGGACGGCGAGGATGGCGAGGATGGAGAAAACGGTTCTGATGCTTCAGTATTTCTGGCAACTTCAAAATCTCCAAGTTTGTTAAAAGTTACGAATGATTTTGTTAATCTGAAAATCACGCCTATTCTAACTTCTGAGGATGTTATTCCAAACACACCAAATTTTGTTTATGGCTCCATGGCAGATGGTGCTGGTTTAATTAACAATGGCAATGAAACCTATACACTTATAAATAATATTGAAGCAGATTATTCCATTGCCCGTATTATGTTGAATAAAAATTTAAGACCTTATCACGGAGAATATATTTTAAATTCAACGGCAACTGCTGAAACTGCACAATGTTCTGGCTCTATGATAAGTCCTGAAGAACACGGTTTTGGCCCACATTATTTATCCGGTGGTGAATGGGGAGGCGCATCAAAAGGTGTTTTTATAACAGATCCTGCTAAAAATGTATCAGATGCTAGCGTTGGTAAAATGTTAACAGCTTTTGGACAATGGTCTACTGAAAATGCTGTAGTTATTGGAAAAGATGCCTATGCTGATAAAACGGTAGCTTTTATTGGTGATGACCATTCTGATAACAGCGTACCTTCTGGCCAATTAGGCATGTACGTTGGAAGTAGAGGCGATTTAGATAGTGGTAAACTTTATGGTTTAAAAGTAACTTCTGCTGGAATCGATTTCGAAGTTGATATGGCTGAGGGCACTACCTATGATGCTGAATTTGTTGAACTTACAGAGAGAGAAATAAGTGCTTTAGATACTGAAGCTAAGCTTAAAGGTGTTATGGGATTCTCAAGACTGGAAGATATAGATTGGAGACGCGGTTCTGCTGAAAACCAAAAAGAAATTTATTTTTGTGTTACTGGTCGCGACAAACCAGGATTGGTGGGTAAAGGTTCTATTTTAGGACGTGTTTACAAAGTATCTTTAAATGATACTGATCCTACAGGCGTTTGTAAAATAACTTGTGTTTTAGATGGTGATAAAATTGGTGGTAAGGCCGATGGATTTCACTCACCAGATAACATTTTGGTGACTGAGAATTATGCGTACATACAAGAAGATCCTAATGGTTATTTAGACACGTCTGTAAATGGTTTTGCAAAATTATACCAATATGATTTAAACTCTGGAGCTATTAAAACTGTTTTAGAATGCGATCAAAACAGAGCTGAAACTTTAGGGTATGGTACAACTGGAAGAAACTGGGAAATTACAGGAATGATAGATGTTACTGATGTAATTGATGGTAATGACAGTTCTTTTTTACTTATAACACAAAACCATGGATGGAACCCTGCTGATGGAACATCTTTTACAGACCCATTGGCTAATCCAGATTTAACGAACAGAAGAGAAGGTTCAATGCTATATTTAATAAAAGGTTTAGAGAGATAATCTTATGAAAAATTATTTGAATTTTATATTCAAAGCAAAGACATACACTAGAGCTGTATGTCTTTTGCTTTTTATTATGTCCTGCCAAAGCAAAACGTATAAAACGGTCGACATAGGCCCTTCTGAAAAAGATGAGCTTGAAACGCTTTACAAACACAATCTTAATTTGGCCTATACATATTTGGATAGTATTAACCTGAACAATAGTATTAAAAACAACAGAAATTTATATATTAAATCACGATACTATTTTAAAAAAAACGAACCTATACTTTCATACATTGAAAAAGACAACTACAAATCATTAAATTCTCCAAACCTACTTCGAATACAGGAGGAGGATGCCACGGATATTAAAATAAACCAGCCTATTGGATATCAAGTTATAGAAGAAAATTTATTTTCAGATGCTATAGATACTTTAGCTTTAAACAGAGCGCTACAAGTTACTGCTGCCAGATTAAAGTTAATAGAAAAAAATAGTGCCTTAAATTTTAAAAATCATCATATACTATGGATTGTTAAAGATGCTATAATACGGGTCGCCACTACAGGATTATCCAATTTCGATTCTCCTATGCTTGGTGCTTCGCTACAAGAATCTGGTTATACTTTAACAACAATAGAAAATATCTTAGACATTTATAAGGATAATTTTAAGAATACGAGTTTATTAGATAAATGGCATGTAGAACTAAAAAATAGTCTAAAAATTTTAGATACCGATTTTGATAGCTTTGACCGCTATACTTTTATAAAAAAACACACCAACAAGCAACTGGAGCTCTTAAATGCTACTCAAAAAGATTGGAATGTGCAGTTTCCTTTTGAATTTGCCATAAAAAGTAACATCACTAGTTTGTTTAGCGCAAACACGTTTAATTTGGGTTATTTTTCAGATTATAAAAGTGATACAACACATTTAGAAACGAAAACCATATTAGGAAAAAAACTATTTGAAGATAAGCAGTTTTCAATCCATAACGATATGGCTTGCGCAACATGCCATATTAAGAACAAAGCATTTACAGATGGTAAGGTAACTTTCAATAAAAAATTAAAAAGAAATACGCCAACGCTTACCTATTCAGGGTTACAAAAATCTTTTTTTCTAGATAATCGCTCTGGGAGCTTAGAGGGACAAATTGTAGGTGTGATAAATAATCATGATGAATTTGGTACAGATTTACAGTATATGATAAATCAAATTAATAAAACCGAAACCTATTCAAGAGCTTTTGACACACTTTATAAACGTGGTGCTACAGACATGAATATACGGCACGCTATAGCCTCTTATGTACGATCTTTAAACACTTTCGATTCGAAATTTGACAATAACATAAACGGAAAAGAGCATTCGCTAACTGATATTGAAAAAAAAGGATTCAATTTATTTATGGGAAAAGCTGCATGTGCTACATGTCACTTCCCCCCTTTGTTTAATGGTACTTTACCTCCAAATTTCAATGAGTCCGAACTTGAAATTATTGGTGTTTCTGAAACTAAGGAAAACAAAAAAATAGATGATGATTTAGGCAGATATGACATCTTTAAAACCGAAGAACGAAAAGGTGCTTTTAAAACGCCCACTATCAGAAACATTGCACTAACCGCACCTTATATGCACAATGGTGTATTTGAAACGCTTGAACAAGTTATGGATTTTTACAATCAAGGAGGTGGCTCAGGTTTGGGGTTTGATGTGCCGCACCAAACACTACCATTTGAGAATTTAAATTTATCTGATGAAGATCAGCAGGCTATAATACTTTTTATGAAAACACTTACAGACAACCAATTTAAATCCATTTAGAATTTTTATACGTCTAATTTTTAGATATTTACAATTATAATACGTATTTTAAAGGAAGTTTAAATTAAAGAATCATGAAAAAACTAACCCTATATCATATCGTACTTATACCAGCATTTTTTTTATTTTCTATGCATGTGCCCTTTGCTCAGAATATGGACTTTAAAGAACTTGAAGCCGAAGTTGTAGATAGCGAAAGTAAAAAACCACTGATTTTTACAGATATAATTGTTGAAAACTCTAATATAAGCACAGTTACTAATAGCGATGGTGAGTTTCTTTTAAAAATACCAAATGAATTTTTAGATGGTAACATTATAATTTCCCATCTAGGATATGAGAAAAAAGAATTAAAGATTTCTTCAATTAAAAATAATGATAAAATCACTTTAGATCCCGCTATTACAGAATTAAATGAAATTAGTGTAAATACTACACTAAAAAATGCAAAAGAAATTGTTGAAGAAACGCTTAAAAAGAAAAGTAGTATTTACACAAATAAAAATACGTTAATGACTGCTTTTTACAGAGAAACCATTAAAAAACGCAGAAAAAACGCATCACTCTCTGAGGCTGTTATAAAAATACACAAACAGCCTTACAACAATATAAGAAACGACCATATTGAGCTTATAAAAGCGAGAAAAAATACTGATTATTCTAAGCTAGACACTTTAGCTTTAAAACTTCAAGGTGGTCCTTTTAGTAATTTATACACAGATATTATTAAATATCCTGAATTTATTTTCACAACTAAAGATATTGCTTTGTATAATTTTAGCTTTGGTAATTCAACAAAAATAAATGACAGAAAAATTTATGTGATAAATTTTAAGCAAAAAGAACCTGATGGCATTCCACTTTATTATGGGAAATTATATGTAGATGCGGAAACACTTGCTTTAACTAATGCTGTTTATAGCTTAAATGTCTCTAACAGAGAACTATCCAGTCAAATGTATGTTAGAAAAAAACCCAGAAAAGTTGAAGTATACCCAACCGAAGCGACCTATCGCGTAAATTATAGAACTACAAATCATAAATGGCACTATGCTTATAGTAACATATCATTAACTTTTAAAGTGAACTGGAAAGGAAAACTTTTTAATAGTACTTATACTTTAAATAGTGAAATGGCTATAACAGATTGGGAGGTTTATGATATTAAATTAGCAAAAATCAGGAATAAACTTATCCGACCTACTACAATATTAAGTGATAAAGCTTCAGGCTTTTCAGACCCAAGATTCTGGGGGGCTTACAATATTATAGAACCAGAAAAATCTATAGAATCTGCTATAAAAAAAATACAGAAACAACTTAAACGGACTTAAAAATTAGTTCGGTTTTAATGTTGACAAAATAGGTTCATGATCAGAAATTCTAAGTTTAAAATTTTGATGAGATAGTATTTTAATAGTTTTATCAACTAAAATATAGTCTATTCTAAAAGGGAAGTTATAAAGGTTGTATGTAGTCCCTAACCCAAATCCTGCTTCAATAAAAGAATCTTTTCTAAAAGACTTTAAAAAGTTGTAAGTTAAAGAATATTGAGTACTATTAAAATCTCCACAGATTACAACCTTCCCTTTAAATTTATCGATATGTTTTTTCACTGTAATCACTTGATTGGCTCTTATCTTTTCAGCTTTTCTAATTCTAGATGTTAATAAAGAATAACTTCTCATTTCTTTGTGATCGAAAAATTTAAGTGGCACTTTAAAAGACTGAAGGTGCAGATTATATATACGTAAGGAGTCGTTATTTATTTTTATATCAATATAAAGTGCTCCATTTAATGAGGCAGGAAAATTAATATAACCGCTATTAAAAATTGGATACTTTGAATATATAGCTAATGTTGATTTTTTTGGTTTAAATACAAATTGATAACTTTTCAAATCGTCTTTAAAATCTTTTTCGGACTCTTGAAAACACAAAATATCTGGATTCGTTTGGTTTATAAAGCTTATAACTTTATCGCGACGACTATTTGTAACACTATTTACATTATAAGACAACACAGCTAGCGTGTTTACATCTGAAGACATTGAAATTGGTAAATTCAGTTGGAAAAATGAATCAAACTTTAAAACGAAAATGACAATCGAAATTAAGAACAGGATATAGGTTTTTTTTCTTCTTAATAAAAAACACACACACAGTATCGTATTAAAAAAAAATAATACTGGAAGTAATATTGAAAAAACAAACTGTATTAGATTAGAAGCTTTAAACATAAATATACTACCAAAAACAAGTAATACATTACATATCAAAACTAAAATAAGTTTTAGTTTTTTAAACATGTACATTTATTCTCAAAAAAAATTAAATTTAAAATAATTTTGTCTGTGCTCCATCATCCTTATCTAAAACGTCATTGGAAATATCGTTATTATCCAATGGGATATTCTGACTAGTACTTGAAGATTTACTGGTAATTTCCTTTTCATTTACAACCTCCAAATCAACAACATGGTTATCTTCTGCCGCTTCATAAGGCAGAGGTTCTAATAAATTTATTTGATTTATCTTTTCTTTAGAGAGTTGATTCCCTTGAGCCGAAAGCCCTTTAATATCTATAAATTCTTCAAGATTAACTTCAAAATTTTCTTTTCTCTCTTTGCCACGTTCTTTAGCAAAAATAACCTCAGCCATTGGTTTCCAATCGGTAGAGACAATTTCCAACTGCGATTTAGGATGATCGGAAATAAAGGATTCCTCTCGCCCTTCTTGGTCTATCAAAAAACGTTTAACATAGTACATATCTTTCTCACCATTAAAATAAATAGCAGATATTGGCTTATTTGGAACCCACTTTTCCAATGTAATCATATCGTCATCAAAATGCATAGTAACTTCTGGAGTTACTGTTTTAACTATTCCTGATTGACTAATAATCAGCATTTTATCCTCTCCTTTAAACTCTCCAATCAGCTCTCCTCTTCCATCTACATTTAAGCGTTGAACCGTATCGTCAAACCAAATTTTTCGAGGTTTTAAAGTTGAAACACCTTTCTCTTTCAACTCTACACGTTTTACAGGGTATTTAGTCACTAAATTCCCTTTTGAGGCACGACCTTTAATTATTATATCTGCGAAATCGATATCCCATTTCAGTTTTTTAATACTTCCTGCTTGTCTTAAATTAATGGTAACAACTTCCGCTTCACCATTAGGGTTAGCTGAAAAATACAACCCCGTTGAGCCTTTAGTACCATTCGTTAAATCATATTCTCTATCCCTTGTCATACTGGTTACAGCAAAACGTTTAATATATGATGGGCCTTTTTTACCATCACGGTATATCATGTTATAGATGGTTCGTTTATCTTTCTTCTTAAAAACAGCAACATGAATAATATCTTTACCAATAAAAGTTTTAGAGTCTACTTTTGTAACCATCATTTTACCTTCTTTAGTAAATACAATAATATCATCAATATCACTACAATCACCTACATATTCATCACGTTTTAAAGACGTTCCTACAAAACCTTCTTCTCTATTTACATAGAGTTTTGTATTTCTAATTATAACTTTTGTAGCATCAACATCATCAAACGTTCTTATTTCAGTTTTACGCTCACGCCCTTCTCCATATTCTTTTTTAAGTCTGGTAAAATACGCTATAGCATAATCAATAAGATGTGCTAAATGATGTTTCACTTCGGCAATTTGATCTTCTAAAGCATCTATTTTTTGCTGTGCCTTATCAATATCAAATTTTGAAATACGTTTGATTCGAATTTCTGTTAAACGCGTAATATCATCAGTTGTAACAGCACGTTTTAAATGTTTTATATGCGGTTTTAACCCTTTATCAATAGCAGAAATTACACCTTCCCAAGTTTCTTCTTCTTCAATATCTCGATAAATTCTATTTTCAATAAAAATACGTTCTAAAGAAGCAAAATGCCATTGCTCTTCAAATTCGCCTAATCGTATTTCTAATTCTTGTTTTAAAAGCTGAACCGTATTATCTGTAGAACGACGCAACATTTCAGTAACACCAACAAATAACGGTTTATTATCTTCAATAACGCAACCTAATGGAGAAATAGACGATTCACAACTTGTAAAAGCATAAAGCGCATCAATAGTTTTGTCTGGTGATAACCCTGAAGGCAAATGCACTAAAATTTCAACCTCAGCAGCGGTATTATCTTCTATTTTTTTAACTTTTATTTTACCTTTATCATTCGCCTTTAAAATAGAATCTATTAATGATGATGTGGTGGTTCCAAAAGGTAATTCAGTAATAACAAGTGTGTTTTTATCTAATTGTGAAATTTTAGAACGCACTCTAACTTTCCCGCCTCTTAAACCATCATTATAATTTGAAAAATCAGCAATTCCTGCCGTTGGAAAATCTGGCAGAATCGTAAAACGTTTGCCTTGTAAATGTTTTATGGAAGCATCAATAAGTTCGATAAAATTATGTGGTAATATTTTAGTTGATAAACCTACCGCAATGCCTTCTCCGCCCTGGGCTAGTAGCAATGGGAACATAACTGGTAAGTTTATGGGCTCTTTTCTACGACCATCATAACTCTGTTGCCATTCTGTGATTTTAGGATTAAAAACAACATCTAATCCAAACTTAGAGATTCGTGCTTCTATGTAACGTGATGCCGCTGCTCTGTCTCCTGTTAAAATATTTCCCCAGTTTCCTTGCGTATCGATTAATAAATCTTTCTGACCAATTTGCACCATAGCATCTGCAATACTTGCATCGCCATGGGGATGGTATTGCATGGTATGACCAACTATGTTTGCTACTTTGTTGTAGCGCCCATCGTCCAAATCTTTCATAGAATGCATAATGCGGCGTTGCACGGGTTTAAACCCATCTTCTATTGCTGGTACGGCACGCTCTAAAATAACATACGAGGCATAATCTAAGAACCAATCTTTGTACATGCCTGTAATCCTGGTAATGGTTTCTTGAGGTTCGCTTTGTTCGTTTGTTATATCGTCGTTATGGTCTTCTGTCATTAAATACTCTTATATTTTTGATGTGTCCCTGAGCAATACTTGTGTTTTTTCAACTTACAGAGGAATACTATATATTATAAATAGTTTTAACTATTTTTCTTCTTCAATTAAATCCAATTCAACTTTCAAGTTATCAATAATAAATTCCTGTCGAGTTGGTGTATTTTTTCCCATATAAAAAGATAATAAATCTTCAATAGACATATTATCATCTAGCATAATGGGATCCAACCGAATATCATCGCCAATAAAGTGCTTAAATTCATCAGGAGATATTTCTCCTAATCCTTTAAATCGTGTTATTTCTGGCTTAGGTTTTAATTTTTCTAATGCGTCGCGTCGTTCTTGCTCAGAATAACAATAAATGGTTTCTTTTTTGTTTCTTACACGGAAGAGTGGCGTTTGTAAAATATACAAATGGCCTTCTTTAATCACTTCTGGGAAAAATTGCAAGAAAAATGTAATGAGTAACAACCGAATGTGCATCCCATCCACATCGGCATCCGTAGCTATAACTACGTTATTATATCTTAAATCCTCAAGAGATTCCTCAATATTTAACGCTGCCTGAAGTAAGTTAAATTCTTCGTTTTCATAAACAATTTTTTTAGTAAGACCATAACAGTTAAGTGGCTTTCCTTTCAAACTAAAAACCGCTTGCGTATTAACGTCACGAGATTTTGTGATACTACCAGAAGCCGAATCTCCTTCTGTTATAAACAGTGTAGACTCTAAGTTTCTTGCGTTTTTAGTGTCACCAAAATGCACACGACAATCGCGTAATTTCTTATTATGAAGACTTGCTTTTTTAGCTCTATCCTTGGCTAATTTTCTAATTCCAGAAAGCTCTTTTCGCTCACGCTCTGCCTGCAAGATTTTACGTTGAATTTTTTCAGCAGTATCAGTATTTTTATGTAAATAATTATCAAGTTTTGTTTTAAGAAAATCGTTTATGTAAGTTCTTACCGTTGGCAAATTGCCGCCCATATCTGTAGAACCTAATTTGGTTTTAGTCTGGCTTTCAAAAACAGGTTCCATTACTTTTATAGCGATGGCACTTACTACAGATTTTCTAATATCTGAAGCATCATA
>ENA-ORXM01001857-ORXM01001857.1-marine-metagenome-genome-assembly--contig:-NODE-1857-length-27178-cov-3.230914_pt1 | contig 27178 bp, 21 predicted proteins | sample MGYA00237867_ERZ511480 | MGnify/ENA primary metagenome ERZ511480 (study PRJEB26309, sample SAMN06266103) | marine metagenome | isolation source: Algal blade | place: United Kingdom:Sidmouth, United... | reverse complement strand
GTAACCGCTATATCGTAAAAAAAATACGTGCTGTAACAATAGTAACCGTTTCACAAGCCATTAATCCTCCACGGAACGGATTTAATAAAGCGCTTCAAAAAACAAAAACCCACCATCCACACAAAATAACGGTCTACCTATACAAAACCGCCTAGCGGGTTCCCTTCTTCTTTTTATATTGCCACCACTATTCCCTCTACCGTACATCATCGTGTAACGCATTGCGAACTTTTGTCGCAATCTAACTACTCCAAAAAATGAATGTTCAACTACGTAGGGTCTATATCTCCAGCGCAATTGCACTAATTGCCGCACTCTTATTACAATCTTGTTACACCACCCGTTTGGTAAGCACACACGGCGTGCCCATGCCTCCTGAAACCATGGAAGGCCAAGATTGGTACCGCGATAAAATGTACGGAGAATATACGGCCGTAGTAAAAACCTCCGTGCTTACAGATGGTATGATGATCAAAGTTCCCAAAGACAAATGTGAATCCGGAAAACTGTTTTCGGTTGAATTCACGGACACTTTTGGAGGCAACCTTTTGTACTTAGTAACTTTTGGAAGCCGTAGAAAAGTGAAGATAAAATATGTATGTATGCTACCTGATCTTTAATATTATGGCCAAGACAAGTGAATTATTAGTTGGAAAATGGGACACGCTGCACGAGAACGGGGCTTTTGACCTGAAGCGTCAATATATTACCCGTCACGAACACAAAGCCACTATGCCCAGCAGGGTGCTGCGCTATAACGATGCAGCGGAAGAAATTCAGCGCTTGATTAAAAAATGTGAATCGGAAAACGAGGGTTTCCGCGCGTTCGGTTCGCGTTGGTCCATGTCCAAAATTGCGCACCAGAAAGATAATATGCATCAAAACAATTTGATGTATCTAGACCTTGAAATAGAGGAAGGCGATATGCACCCCGATTCTGAATACGCCCATGAAAATATTTTCTTTTTTGAATGCGGAAGTACCATTAAACAGATTTCACAAAAACTAAATGAATACGGTAAATCCTTAAAAACCACAGGTGCCAGTAACGGGCAGACTATTGCGGGTTGTATTTCCACCGGTGTACATGGGTCCGCTTTTGATACGGGTGCGGTACAGGATTATATCGTAGGCCTGAACATCATTACGGGACCAAATGCTGAAGATAATGTGTATCTGGAACGGCATACCCAACCCAGTTTAAACGATGCTTTTGCGCAAAGTATAAACGCTAGGGTCATTAGGAATGACGACCTTTTCAATGCCGCTTTGGTGGGTTTGGGGAGTTTTGGGTTTATTCACGGCGTAGCCCTAGAAGCGGAAGACCTTTTCCTGTTGGATAGATATGTGAGAAGAATTGATAAAAACCTGGCCCTTTCCTTATCCAAAACTTTAGATTTTAAGAATTCCGAGTTTAAAATTGACAATGAAGTAGATGAAAACGGAAAACCTAGCAGACCGTACCATTATAAAATTTTCATTAACCCCTATGTGGACGAAGACCAATATGTGGTGGAGGCCATGTACAAGAAAAAGTACACCCTGGCCTACCCGGACCCGTTCACTAAAATTGAAAAATCGCTTTATAAAGACCTTATTTATTTGCTGATCAAATTCAGTGAGAAATTCCCTAAAAGTATTCCGTGGTTTATAAAGAGTTTGCAAAAAAGTATTCTGCCAGAAATTACCAAAGACGAAGAAAAAATTAGGGCTACGCTCTACGAAACCTTTTGGGATGCCGGTTACAAAGGCCCTGCTTTTGCCTGTTCTATGGGCGTTGCCATTGAAGATTCCGAAAGGGCATTGAACGCGCTGGTAAAAATGACCAAAGACCATCCTATTCCCGGAATTTTTGCCATGCGCTACGTCAACAAAACCGAAGCCACTTTGGGCTTTACTAAATTCCATAAAACCTGCGTTATTGAGATTGACGGCATCCAATGGAATAAATCCGATAAAATTCCCAGTTTGGAGGAATATGGTCGGTTTATGATCGAGGCGATGCAAGCTGAAAATATTCCGTTTACCGTGCATTGGGGCAAAAGCATGGACTATGCATTTCCCGATCTAGCCCAACACATGTACGGCAACAACGTAGACCAATGGATAAAATGTAGAAGTTGGTTACTTTCCGAAAAAATGGCGAATGTATTTTCCAACGAATTTATTACCACATTAGGATTGGATGCATATCAAAATGTGCCTAACGATTTTATTGAATCTTTGGATAAAAGCGGGCAGCCTGCACATTTAATCACGTAGGTATAATTCGTAAACCATACTTTTAGTTCACACCGATCAAGCCTCATCATTTGGTTCCTATCCTTTTGATGAGGCTTCTTTTTTTCTTTCCTTTTCAGTTTTAAACCTTGGTAAATGCGGTGATAATCGGTTCATAAAAATCAGGTTTAAAATCTTGTGCTATATCAAATAAAAATTCACTTAATGTTAATTTAACATATTGACAGTCAATAATTTGAGATTATAATAAAAAATACTGCAGATTATAAAGAATTTCCATCAAACTATACATAATCGGTTTTTTTTCGCCTCCTAGTACGGTACGTTTGTCATGTAATTAGAATACACAGATTCCTCCAAAAACTAGACTTGATTGTAGTTTCAATATAACCATTGAAAACTTTGATCAATACTTAAAAAACGTAGTTGAAATGGAATTGGTTATTCAAACCGGGAGAGAAAACAACGACCTATTGAAAATCCCAGAGGTAAAAACTTTACTCCAGCCGTACCATCCTGTTATTTCCGCAGATGTACTTTGTTTGGATGACAAATGCTTCCATTACCTAGCACTAAATGACCATGCCCCTGTACAGGAACTTATAGGTCAACTCATGGAAATAAAAGGCATTAAAGCTGCCTATCAAAAACCACTAGACTTCCCCCCAATGTAACAGTTTCTATTTGTAAAAGAAAGCTGTTCAAAAGTTCAAAAATACCCCCGCTCTTATTGGAAACTCAGTATTAACCTTGGTCGATACCAATAAAAAAGTCGACCTATAAATTCAATTTTATGGCAACAAAAAAAAGTAAAGTAGTCATTGATTCGCCATCGGGTTCACCACCAGAACTCATTGTCGTCTCAAAAAGCATTGAGGCACCTCATGCCGAGGAAGCCGAAAGTGCAGCAAAATCGAAGTCCAAACCATCGGCAAATACCTTAGCAGGTTTTGTGGTGGGTAAAAAGCTGCAGCTTGTTCCGTTATTCGCGGACACAGATGCAGAAGTGGCAGAACTGGTTTCAAAGGCAAGCCAAGAAGAAGGTGGCGAGGACCTTTCAAAAATGCGGCAATTTTATAAACTAGCAGCACCGGAAGGAGAAGACCTGGAAAGTATTGCAGCCTCATTGAACGAACTGGACGAAGTGGATGGTGCGTATGTTAAACCCGGCTGTCTACCTCCCGTTTATTTTGGTGATGACGGTATGGAAGCAGCTCCAAGTGATGATGCTCCGCCCATTGCCCAAAACCTCACAAGCACCCAAGGCTATTTGAATGCCGCACCACAAGGTGTAGATGCACGCTACGCCTGGACGCTACCTGGTGGACGTGGTAGCGGTGTTCGTATTATTGATATTGAAGGCGGATGGAACTTTGGCCATGAAGACCTACGTGCAAATGTGGGCGGCCTAGTTGGAGGAAACAACAACACCAGTGACCTACGTTGGTATAACCATGGTACGGCGGTTTTTGGTGAAATGACCGGAGACCGAAACAGTTTTGGGGTAACCGGAATCTGCCCAAGCGCCAATGTTAGGGCCTACTCAATTTTTGGTGTCGGTTCTGCCAACGCCATTAGAAGAGCCGCCGATAGTCTTAGAGCAGGAGACCTTATGCTGATCGAATTGCATAGAGGTGGACCTAACTACCCCGGTGGTAATACACAAATGGGGTATATAGCCATTGAATGGTGGCCAGATGACCTTGCGGCCTTGCAATATGCCACCAACAAAGGCATCATAGTCATAGAAGCAGCTGGAAACGGGTCTCAAAATCTTGATGCCGCAATCTATAATACGAGACCAAGTGGGTTTCCATCCAGTTGGCGAAATCCGTTCCGTAGAACGGCAGGGCACGATAGTGGTTGTGTTATAGTAGGTGCAGGTGCGCCACCTCCTGGCACTAACGGTGGAAATTGGGGCGCTGACCGTAGCCGTTTAGGCTTTAGTAATTATGGCTCTTGTGTGGACACCCAAGGTTGGGGCCAAGGGGTAACTACTTGCGGATACGGTAGAATAACCGGAACAAACCCCAGTAACAAAAATGAATGGTATACCACCCGGTTTAATGGCACCAGTAGTGCTTCACCTATCGTTACGGGCGCTGTAGCCTGCTTACAGGGAATTCAAAAAGCAGCAGGAAGGGCTATGCTTACGCCTCGTAGAGCTCGCCAATTGTTGAGAAGCACAGGTTCCGCACAACAAGCAGGAGCTAATCCGGTATCTCAACGCATTGGTAGACGTCCAGACCTAAGGGCATTGGTTAGAGCTACCGCTTCCCGTAGACCTTGGTGTGGGGTTCAGTTCAATGGTAGTGTACCACGTAATGCTACCCGCAGATGGTTTACCCATAGCTGGCCTGATCATTACCATGTAATCTGGACGGTAGTTCCAACAGCACCGGCCATTGACGGTTCTGCTCAGATAGAATTTGAAGTGAAAACTACAAGACAGGCTTTTGGGCTAATCAAGTATTACATAGAGATTAAAAATCTTAAAAATTATACGGTGAACGTACAGGCACGCTACTGTGTAGTTGCATCGTAAAAGCAAACAATATTAATCCGGAAAGGTCAAAACAATAGCCTTTCCCTAAAATCTAAAATTATGAGAGTAGGTGTTCAATTTACTGGCAGTATACCTGCAAATAGTACGCGTAGATGGTTTACCCATAGCTGGCCCGAAGCTTGGCATGTGGTATGGAATTGTGTTCCGCAAAGTCCGATTAGGGATGGAGGCGCACAATTGGAATGGAAGATTCAGGTCTGTAGACAAACCAGTACTAAAATCAAGTATTATATAGTGGCTAAAAATCTTACAAGTTCCACTCTGCGGTTCGAGGCACGGTATGCAATTATGAACCGATAAAATTATTTGGTAACACTAAAAATATATGAATTATGCACATAAATATTAATATCAACGATACGTCTGATGCTACCAGCAATACTGCTGAAGACCCTACGGAAACTACAAGTGCCGTAGCCGATGCAGGGCTTCCACCCTCTGATGTAGCAGTTACATCCGCAGACGACCAGAATTCAGGTGATACGGACGCCATTGCTTCAATGGAAGATGGGCATGTAGATATTGGTGGTCCACCAGAATGGCTCCTTCAAGCCATGTCCGAGTCAACTTCAGAAGAAGATGATGCAACCGCCGCTACCGATGAAGAGATGGACGATGGCGGAACTAGTCCCGAACTGGACTAATTTCCAATTTAGAATTCTAGGCCCGTACAGTGAAAACTGTACGGGTTTTTGTTTTTCGCAAAAGCTGAATGCATTAAAAAAGCTCTGATAACCAAACAATTAAAACCTCAAAAACACCATTTACACAAAATCAGCTACAATCCACACAACGCCGAACTAGCTAGGCATCAAAATCACTAATTTAAGATTTTACTTACTGAACGGTAAGCACATATTTACAGTAAAAGGTTCCCCTAAAAAATAGAAACTGACTATACACGACCATTGAAACTATGTTTCAATTGGCACATAGTTAAAAACACACGATGGTCTCCATTGTGAACACCTCATTTTCTAATTCTTATTGCAGAACCTATGCCCACCACGTCTTCTTTAGGAAATTCTCTACGTAAACCCTTTACAGCAAATAAGCGGCTCTTTACGTTACTTACCGTGGCTTTTATAATTATTGGGCTGTTCTTTGCTATTTACTACTCCCACATTAAAAATAACGAGCACCATTATCGCGAGTCTAAACTTCACAGTTTAGATGCCAATTTTGACATTATTACCAAGCAACTCAATAATGATTTCCAGAAGTATTATTCTACGGAGTATGATTCCATTTACTCCAGTAAAGAAGTAACAGCCGAGCTTAGATCAATTTTTTATAACAAACTAAACAACTCGCAATGGGATGCCCTATTAAATAAGGTCAGTAAAATTACTCCGTCGAAAAGTATCATAAAAAAACTCACTAAAAATGAAGAAAAAGATGGAGCTTATTCGCTATTAAATCAAAGAGATTCAATTACCAAGAACAAGATAAGACCCAAAGTCTGGAGAGCTCTTAAACAAAAAATAAGTGAGAGTACACCTTTTGACCAAGAGTTTGATGAATACATTGTCGTTTTTAAAAAATCCGCAGAACTAGATCAAAAGAACCAAACAGATTCAATTATAGAATTAAGCTCGCTAAAGGGGCGGATTATCTTACCTGACAGCCTTAATAAACTCAATCCGTTTAACATAGGCATGTCTATTGGCATTCCAAAGAACGATGAGGTTTATCAGCTTTTTGGACGTGAATATACCTATGAAACGGACCTAGATACCCGCGTACATTACGATATTCAAATTTTTGGACTTGTGGAGACAGAGCGTTACAATGAAGCCGTCAGAAAATTAGATCCCTGGATAATTGCTTTGCTCACCACGTTCTTACTTCTTGGTCTTTTTGGAATGCCCTATTTTAAAATGCTCTTTATTGCTGAAGATGAACGCCTATCCAGTAATGACGTTATTTTGTCTGGCATATCTGTAATCATTGGTGCGCCCATTTTAATAATCGTGTTCTTCTCTCTCATGAACCATTATTACGACTACTACTACAAATTTCCGGACAGACTTGATGATTTAAGTGAAAAAATCAAAACCCGTTTTGAAGCTGAAAACGCAGCCAATGTTACTACACTTTATGAGATGTCGCTCGCCAGTGAAGAGCGAGCTAGAGAAAACAGCGACAGTCTGTCTATTCGTATTTCAAAGGCCAATGAAGCCAATCGTGAAAACCACAAGTTCATCTCTAAAATAGATACTGCCACCGGCGCTGTAAAGTATCACATAAGATTAATTGATAAAAATAACATAGAGAATACAAAAAACCTTGGTAGCCGCCCCTACTACACGGATTATGTTAATTCTAAAAACCTCTGGTTCCTAGATACACTCGCCCATAAAATCAAATATGTCATGAGGCCTGTGGTTTCCATTGAAGACCAAAGCGAGGAAGCCGTTTACCTATTGAAAAATGAACGGGACTCCATCTCTGGTTATAGAGTGGGCGCCGCTCAACTAAAATCTTTGCATGAAGCCATTTTACCCTTTGGCTTTCAGTTTGCCGTGGTAGATGAAACTGGCGAAGTCTGGTTTCACTCCAAAAAAGGAAGAGCTACCCTAGAAAATTTTCTCTATGTAAGTAGAAACAAAGAAAAAATAGAGGCCGCCATGCTGGGGCGAATAAAAACAGCAGGCATGGTCAATTATAGAGATAAAGGGCAATTATATAGTATTAGACCCATAGCCAACACTAATCTTAGTGTAATTGCCCTGTATGATATAGGACTTCTTCGCACCAAAGTATCTGAAGTTTTAACCCTTTCCTGTATTGGTATTGTATTGGCTCTGATTTTAATACTGATTATCACTATCCTTTCGCTCATCATTAGAAATCCGAAACTAGGACTCTATAAATACGACCGATTCTTATTTGAGTTTTTAACTCCAAAAAAAGAGTTGAGAGACTCTTACATTATTCTGTCTTTCCTTCTTACAGGACTAATTACCATTGCATTTGGCATTAGTTTTCTTATACCACCAACTACAGCCTATATTCTATGTCTTCTTCTTGGTATCTATTCCTATTTAATCATATTCTACACATTACACCCTCATAGAGGTAACAACGGTTTTAAGTTTAAGGTTCGCGATATTCTACTGTTATTAGCCATAATTTTTCTGAACATTCTCACTTGTAAAGTCAATGAAAATGAGATTAATTATGTGCTTCCTTCCCTAATTCTTCAGTTCATTTGTTTAGCTGTGATTTACTTTAATAAGTCATCAAAAAAAACAAAGTTCATTACCAAGGTTCACAGTAAAGTACATTCCATAATTAAAAATGTGAGTGACTTTAGCGGACGTAAAAACAGGAACATACGCATTGGCTACAGCTATTGGTATGCCCTATTTCTATTCTGTTGGTTGCTTCTGTCTACCGTTTTTCCCGCGTATTTAATTTTTAAGAATGCTAAGTTTTTAAATGACCAAATATGGACAAAGACGGATAAGATTGATATGGCCAGACGCTTCATGGATAAAGAAAAAGAACTGGAAACAAGTTTCCCTGCCTTTACCGGTCAAGAAGATGAATATGCTAAGCTTCAAGAAAAACACTTAAGTGAAGGTCAATATCACGAGACGTTTACCCTAAAGGATACAACAAGTACCAAAACCTCTAAAAACACTTCAAAAAACACAGGCCTAGAAGATTTCCTATGGCACATACGCCCTACTTATGACGCTCGCATAGCTGAATTTCAAGGAATGGTTTATAAATATGCGCATGATTTATCATGGGTTAATGAAGAAAACCCCAACACCTTTTATTTAAATTATTTAGACAGCAATAAAGCGATTTGTATAGCGGACACCAGTCTAAAAAGCTCAGCGGACTCTCTACCCCCTAAATTCATTCTTTTAGTGGTCATAGGTCTTATTATTATTTTGGCTATTCTATTTTCTTTGATTTTATTTTTCTCTGACCGTTTCTTCGCTTTTCGGTTCAGGCATTTAAAACCTAACGATTTTGACACCAATAAGGAAGAAGGCTACATTGAGAAATTTGGTCAAATTCTTCACGATGAAAAATCAAATTCCGGTTTGCTCCTTATTGGACCTCCTTTTTGTGGAAAGCAAACCTTTGCCAAGAAAATTTTAACAGATGCCGGTTACCTGAGAATAGCCACACTTTCTATGTTACAGCTCGAAAATATGCCAATAAACTCTGACATTGGGGAGAATCTGGGCATCCTTTCCAGCAGCTATCAAAAAGGACAAAATGATTTTCATCATGAGGATTATGAAGCCTATGTAATAGAACATTTAGAGCATAACATAAAATCGTTTGACGCCAACCATACCAAACTCCGGATTATCCTATTTCTTATTTCACAGCGAAAACGTATTATTCTGGTATCCGAAGTATACCCCAGCCAAATTTTTTCTATGTATGAGTCCGCTCAAGAAGAAGCTGAACGTTCTTTGGGAAGTCTTCAAGACGACTTTAATTCATGGCGTAATATTCTAAGTGCGTTTCCGCAAATCTTAATTGGCATTACAAAAAACACTAAAAAAGTATCCAAACAACTCAATTTTGGTCTCCAAAGTGCTCAAAAACCATCTTCAGATGATATTGATATTCTAACTGATGAATTGGGGTATAGCAAATTCCTGCCCACTTTGGCGCCTGTTATATTGGTCAAATCGCTTTATGATACGCCATATGCGGTAAATCAACCGCATCGCTTAGACCGGCAACGCATGGTAATGCATACCCAAAACTTAGCGCATGGCTACTATAATGACATCTGGAACACCTTACCTACACGTGAACGCTATTTATTATATGACCTTGCCAAAGATGGTTTTATGAACATCAAAAATAGGAACTCGCTTTTCTCACTAATGAAAAAAGGTTTGGTGGTATGGCATGATCGGCCTAAGATTTTCAATTACAGTTTTAAGAATTTTATCATGACTTCAGTGTCATTAAATGAAGCCTTACGACTAGAAAACAAGAACCGCGGAAAAGGTACTTGGGCCAACACACGCATTCTATTTTATCTGTTGATTATAACTGTCATCGTGTTCATTGGTCTAGGGAAACCAGAGCTACTAAAAGATTTTGAAACGCTGGTTGGCACACTGGGCGGACTAGGCGTATTAATCCCTCTAATAAGTAAACTATTGGCCTCTGGAGGTCAAAAATTATAATAACTAAATACACACATCATGGGAAAGAAAACAAATTCCAAAAAAGAGCTATTCGCTCAAAAAAGCAAAGAAGAAATTATGAAGAACGGGCAATCTGGGGTACACAAGTACGGGGATAACTTTATTTGTGCTACGGACCGCTCGGGACATTCCACACCGGGTGACCGATCTCCGCTTGAAATTTTGGTGGATGCCAGTGAAGGGTTCATTCCCCTTTGGGCGCAATACCAAGTGCTACGTTGGACTTTTGACGAAACTGCCTTGTATTATTATCAGAATGCAGAAGGTATAAAAACCTATGTTAGAGAGCTATTGGGTGAGGCCTTACTGGGTTGGGGAGAGGCAGTACCCGTTCGTTTTAACGAGAATGCGGACAATTCAGATTTTCAGATACACGTTTCCCCATCCGATAATTGCAATGCCCATGGATGCGTTTTGGCAAGTGCCTTTTTTCCCGATAGTGGAAGACACCAATTGGTAATTTATCCAAAAATGTTCGAGCAAAGCAAACAGGAACAACTGGAAACTATGATGCACGAATTGGGGCATATTTTTGGGCTTCGCCATTTTTTCGCCAAGATAAGTGAGCAGGCTTGGCCATCCGAAATTTTTGGGGAGCACAAACCTTTTTCCATCATGAATTACGGTGCAAAAAGTGTGATGACCGAAGAAGATATCAGGGATTTAAAAAAGCTCTATGAAATGGCCTGGAACAAATGTATAGTGGATATTAATGGTACTCCCATTCATTTAGTAATGCCTTTTCATACCATCAACACTGCTATTGTGGTATAACAATTCCAACTTCATACTAAAAGAACCATTATGAGAAAAGTAATTCCATTCGTATGGTTTCTGTGCTTCTGTTATTTTTCAATGGAGGCACAGGAAACCATTACGTTCAAAGCCGATTTAGCAAAAAAAGAATTAGAACATGTAGCCACAGACGACCTGAAAGCGAACCAATTTTATGATTTGAAAATATTAGGTGTCAACACTGCTTTTGTTACGGTTGTGGTTACAACTACAGATTACAGTTTAACCTCTAGCACACCGGGTCTTCTAAAATCGCTTTTACTTAAAATTCCAGATTCCGGTATTTTAGGTTTTATATCTCAGGAGAGCGATGCCCCAAAATATGGGCTCATCTATGCCCAATCTATGGAGCATATTAAAAAACTGGATTCACTTACGGAACGTGCCAATGCCCTTTATGAAGTCTCCAATGACAATGCCGAATTTAGAACATTGGACATGGTGAAAGGCATTCAAAAGAAGGCCCAACTTCATTTACGGGAACTCAACCAAGTTTTCAATACAACTGCAGATATACTGCAGCCAAAAAAGGTAGATTATGATGTACTGAGAAGCAGTGTGGCCCAATCGTACCATTACATTCAAAGTGCAAAACACTATTATAAAACACTTCTCGAGAACTCTGACCTGAGTATAGATTCTAGTGTAGCCAATGAATTGATTTTATATTCTTCAAATTTGGAGGTTCTGAGCGAAACTATAGATTTGGAAACCAGTTTAAGGTATTTTGATTTTCTTGTGGGTTCTACGGAGATGAAGAACTACGAGCAATTTCCAGAATTACTAAAGGCATCTAAAGACGTTATGGAAGCAAAAATAACGCTGATCAATACGTTTACGAACGATACTATTTTTACTAAAAAAATCGACTTTTTTACAAAGAAAGGTGGTTTTAAGTTCGATTTTTCAACGGGATTCTTCTATAACAACCTCAACGAAAAGTCGTACTATTTGGAAAATCAAGATGATGGAAGGAACCGAATACTAGAAGAAAACGGAAGCAATTTTGATGTTGCCATTGGGGCTCTGGCACATTTTAGTTATCAGTTTAAAGCGGGCCTACGAGGTGGACTGAACGCCGGCGCTGCGGTATCTCCGTTAGATGGCATTACCCGATATCTTTTTGGAGCCGGTGTATTAATCGGCAGAGAGCAGCTCATAGGCATAAACGTCGGAGCTTCGTTAGCGCGACTAGATGTGCTCTCAAATAGCGTGGAAAGTGAAAATGGAAATTTGTACGTCCCCGCAGAAATCACCTCAGCCCCCACTTATAAAAAATCAGAATGGGGCATCTATGTTGGCCTTACCTACAACCTCACCCGAGAGCGAAAAAAATAACAGCTACTCATCCAGCTCAGGATACAGCTGTTTTGCTTTTGCAGCAATTCCCTGCAATTCGCCTGAAGACATTTCCATTTCCAGACCTCTATTTTCCATTGACTTTTTTTGACCGCCTTCCGCTTGCATGATCATTGCACCAAGAACAAGGCCTTTATTATGTTCCGCTACTTTCTCGTCTTTGATTTTTTCCTTTTGTTCCTCTACTTCTTTCTTTTCCGTTTCTGCCTTTTCAGCTCTCTTTCTATTTACTTCTTTCCCAAATAGAAACCCCACCGCAGCAAAAACGATGGCCTCTACTCCTGAAAACAAATAAATTAATCGGCTCCAACTAGGGTCGCCGCTATCAACTTTTCCAATTAAAAAATAGATAAAAATGCCGTAGGCTATAAGAACGGCAAGTGCAATCATATTTTCAAAAGCGAACCAACCTTTAGGATTGGTAGCTGGTTCGGGAAAGCTACCTGTAGTTACTTTAGTTTTATCTGGCATAATGAGTTCTATTTTAAACCAATTCGGCTTCCGTGCTTGTCTCCCCTTTTTTGGGCTCAGATAAGCCCTCTAAAAAACCACGTCTATCTAAAAATTCACGCCCGTTTTCATAGAGTATGCCTACTACCACTTCATTTAACTCTTTCTTTTTCTTAGTAAAATCGAACAAATCTTTGGCTCCCCCATTCACCTTCTGATATTTCTTGGCAGCAACGGGCAACCATTTCATCAAGCATGCTTTTAAATTTTTGAATTGGCGGCTATCACTACATATATTGGACGGCTCAATAAAAGCATCAAAGTCACTACCTATACAGATAAATTTTTCCGGTGCATCCTGAAATTTGGATTTTAAACCAATCACCGCCATAATGTGAATGATATTAAAACAAAAGTTTAACGGATGTACTTCTTTCTTGGAAGGCTCTAACCATGACTCTTCCGCTTGTATTTCCTTTACACTGGCATAGTCTATTGATTTAATACTCGTGTATGGGAAGTAATGGATAAAATCTGGTGTGGTTATAAATTCGCACACATCTTCTTGAAGTTTAGATTTTGTGCTGTACCCCAATATATCCACATCTAGCCCCACTCCAATAAGTCCGTTGCTATTGGCAATTTCAATAATATCTTCATCCATTAAATTAATGGTTCCGGGATGAAAACTGAATTCCGTATTGGCGTCAGCACCCCAATATCCTGCTATTTTGGGTTTTGTGTATAGCTTAACGGTCTTTATTCCTTGATCTACGTGATTCGCACATTTTTCAATTTCAAGATTGTGCTTCCAATCACTTATGGAATACCCTGTAACACCAACATGAGAAGCAATTAAGGGAATTTTACCAAACCCTTCTTTCTCTCGTAAGGCGTATAAATCTTCCCTGGACTTCAGGCTTAAATGCTTGATGTCTATCAATACGCCTGCATCATCCTTTTTCTTGGTAGGCGCTTCTAATTTATAGGCTGTTCTAACTACTTCTTCCCCTAATTCACTTAATCCATTCCCAAAAGGATAAAAAGACGGATGCCTGAGGTTTTTCGTTCCATAAGCATGTGTCGCCAAATGTTGCTCCGGTATATGCGTTAAGTGGGTAAGCGTTAGGTATAATACATCTAGCCCATAATCCCGGAAAGCTTTGTACAACTTTTTAAGTACCTCCTGTGGTTTTCTATTGTCTTCGGAAATGGCAAAATTAGGATCAAAAAATGCATCTTCTTCCAATCCCTCAAAACTATCATAATCAAGGGCATTCCCTATTTTTTTCATACAAAGATTATGTCCACCTTCAATAGCGAACACCAAATTTGGCAACGCTTTTGATACGGCTTCTCTAGTATTTTTAGAAGGCCTGGCAATAAGATTTAAACTTCCTTTTGTGTGCGGCTCCCTATTTTCTAAATTTCTGTTTTTTAGATATAATGCCACCTCTTTCAAAAACAAATTTAGATATGAAACCTCCCCTTCTTTAATCGCATCAAAATAGGCATCATCCAGCGGTTTTTTGAGGTAGCTTTTTAATACATCGGCTAGAAACCCTTTACTGGAAGCCATCCCAAATTCTATAGCGGCAATAGCGGCTATACCGTACCGTACAGGAGCCTCATTCAGGTAATCAATACAACATTGACTTTCAAGCCTGCGAAGTACATTCTCATCTGTATGATCTTTAAAAGCTTTGGTCATACTTATGGGCATGGTGGCTGCATTCGCTTTTTTTGAATGCGACTCTTTTGGCTTTGGTGCCAAATGGTTTTTTGCCATGGGATGAAAATGAAGGTCAAAATAATTATCCATGATTTTTGCTTTTAATTGAAACTTTCAAAATATACTTTTAGTAATCTTTCCGTTTGGTCTTCATCAAACTGACCATAACTTTCAAACACCTTGTTTACAGGTCTTCCCGTCATTGCGGCCACACTTATCCGTGCTCGTTCTGTTAAGGCTTCTCCAACTTGTTCGCTTTCAAAACCGGGCGTTAATTTTCTACGTGCGGTGTTCCATAAAAAATGCACGGTTTCACGAACGCCCAAGTCCCATTCTTTGCGACTCTCCTTACCTGCATAAGCATTCTTCAGTCCTTTAATTTCTTCTGCGGTTACTTCTTTTGCCAATAAAGCCGTTACATCTAAAATCCCCGCCCCAAAACGCTTTTGGTCCCATTCTCTATTATCCACCACATCCTGGGCAGATTCTTTTAAATGCTTCCGAAACAACTCAACAATTTGCCACGGTTTCTCTATGAATTTGTTCAGGTTTTTAAGGTTTTTAGCTTTCCATAAAGCCGCTGCAGAAGCTACATGTGGCGTTGCATAGCTCGTACCCGAACCAAATACCATAATATCTTCTTGCTTTTTGTTCTTGAACGGCACGTACACATCTTCGCCGGGTGCCGTTATATCTACCGCTGGGCCGTACGATGTATACCGCCAAGGTTCGTTATTTGGATTGGATGCAGCAACGGCGATTGTACCCGGATACACTGCCGGAGCAATTACGGATTCTACCATATTACCTGCTGCACATACCCAAATAACCCCTCGTTCATAGGCTGTTTTGGCAATACTATAAATCATAGGACGCGGATAACTGCCCATGCACATAAAAACGACATCTGCATTGGCGTTGATCGCCTGAGAAACGGCATTGAACAAATTGCGCCCTCTACCGATTAAAATCACGGATTTCGAAATCCGATACGGAATTACCTTTACCAATGATTCTTCTTCCGCAACGGCAACCCCTTGGTTCCCGTCATTTTCAATTCTGCCGTTAGCCCTGTTCCCCATAATTATACTTGCGGTACGGGTGCCGTGACCGGGTTGTTTTAAAATGCCCATGCTCATTTCATCCCTAGCATCTTCCCCATCTATAAAATCTTCATCCTGCAATAAGTTGTAGCCTCCCAAAACCTTGGAATGGTCCGTATAGCCCGTATCTAATTGTATCAGTCTTATTTTATCGGCATTTGCTTTTAAACTGTCATATGCTTTAACATCCTTCAGATTGTTTGCGTTGGTCGCATTTAGATTCCACTTTCTATATTCACCACTCTGCCCTTTTGGAATAAACTCCTTTACCAAACTGGCATTTGCCCAGCGGATTTTAAAATCACCTTCACTCTTGTCCCAATCTGCCGTGCCGTCATCTAGTGATTCTAAACTTTCATTACCGGACCAGCGCCCATAATGCCCGGGTTTGATATCCGTAGACATTTCCAGATCGGGCGTGCAGGTATCTATTTGTGGCAACCCTTCCAGTTCTGCCGCCACTTCCCATGGGGTTTTATCGGATTGCACATGTATGTAATAAAAAAGCCTGTGGGCCTGTTCTGTAGACATCGGGTATAAAGGCTCACTAAGCACCAGACCGGGAACCAAACTGGCTGCGTTTTGCTTCCAGTCGTTTTGCATTTCTTTGACTCCGGATAATTGTATCTCAAAATAAAGGGTCTGATTGGTTGTACTTTCGGAATGGTTCATAGCATACTGTGTTGATGGTGTAGTTCTATTTTCGGTATGAACAGGAGTTGAACTCACATTTGTATCTAAAACACTGACCAAAGACGACTTGTATTTTTCCATTGCTTTGCTAACAGGCATTTTTGCTATCATATTCAGGATACTACTCACACGAATACCTTCGTTCCCCATCCAGTCTATCATATTATCCGGGTCTCCGGGTTGTACTACGGAACCGTCTTTTCTCAGCCATTGTCCGTGTCTATTTTTCCTGGGTACTGCACTGTGGTGTAGCGCTACTACTTCACCCGTACCCAAACCGAGAACCATACTTCCCGATGAACCGGGAAGCGTATCCGATTCATAGATTAGAAAGTCATCTTTAAGCACCAACATGCGAATGTCTTTCATGACTATTTTCTTGTAATCCCCTTTCGGATGCTGTACGATTGCACAGTTCTCCCCATCTATAATTTTACCCAGTTTTTTATCCAATCGGGCGACAGGAAAATTACTGATCGGTGTTCCTTCATTGGAAACTTTCTCCACCGCGACAATGGTAAAATCCAGACCGCTATACGGGTCGCCGGCATCTTTTTTATAGTGCGAAGTCATAAAGAATTCCTCTGGTAGCAAATTGAAACTTTCCGATTTATTGGGGTTTCCTTGCTGGTCCAATTCGTAGTTAAATTGAATGGTAGAATTGCTTGCCGTTTCCGCCGTGCCCAACACATGATTGTTCGTAAGGATAAGGTTCGGGGCTATCAAAAAACCGGTGCCGTGCCCTGTGTTACCCAATCTGGAATTGGTAGTAATCCTACCCACGGCCCTAGACAATTCTACGATACGCTGAATGATACGGATATCCTGAAAATTGGCCTCTCCATTAATGCGCTCCAATGCTTGAAGTTCCGCTGTTCCTTCACGGGAAATTCGGTTGTACAAGCGCTCGGTATCGGTTTGTATTTCAGATAGTTCCACCTTTCCTTGGCGAACATGGGTTATATCCGTTTTTATTCTATCAATGTCATTTAAGACACTGGAATAATTAGCATAGGACTCTTCGGCCAACTCCCTTAATTTATCATCCATGATGTACAGCGTTACAAATGGTTATTTTTTAATTCTCAATCAACTCTAAATCCACAGCATAATGGTCCAAATCCGCTTTGTTCAATTCATTGGGTGCTCCCATTGTTATAGCTTCCAGTTCTGCATAATCCAATTCAAAATCTTGGTATTTGGTAAAAAGTCCGTTTAACATTTCTATGAACTCCGGTTGCGGAAAACAGTCCGTTTTATCGGCTCTTACATGGCAATGCGTCCACACACCAGGTGCGCCTGTTTGTGCTTCTTCACTCATAGCAAACCAAGAACTGGTATATTTAAAATCTCTAATGGGTACGTCAAAAACCTTAGCTAGCGTGAGGATCAACCGCTCACATTCCGCGATTTGCTTTTCGGTATATTTCTGAAAATATTGATGTCCTCTCCACGGCGTATCCAACTGACAAACCTCAGATTCCGGCACAACTATTTTCTTGGAATTACCCTGAAAGTAAAACTGACCGTCATTGCTTTTTTGAAGCGGACCTAAAGAACAAATCTCAATCCCTATTGATTTTTTGTTGAGCAGTTTATTGTTGTTCAATCTCGTTCCCAAGTGGTGTGCCCAGAACATTTCATTAAAAGCCCTGTAGGTCACCCCATCAAACATATCATCACCTTCCAAGGACCTTCTTCCAATAACAAAAGAGGTGCCTACCCTGTTTAAAGTCCCCGGTTTATTATCGTTTTCCCACCAGCCAATGGTATAATCAGGTCTGTGCAGTCCTGCGGTATGATGCAAGTAGATCGTATCTTTCTCTGTGTATTGGTGCATCCACTCATCATCTTCAAGAATATAATCTGTGGTACCCCAGCTAAAATTATAGCCGGTAAGCATTAATTTCTCCCAGGTGTTTTTGCCTACAATGCCATCTACACCTAGAAAATTGGCACGTTGAAACTGTACCACTTTATCATGTGTAAGTGCATCAAAATCCGAAGAAATTTCCAGTGGATATCCAGACCTACACAAGAGGTTTTTTAAGAATGAAACGGAGGAATTAAAACTGCCTTTACGCAATGTTTTCATTTTTTGAATTTTAGAGTTAGAAGCGTATTTCCTGAATGACCCTACCAATTGGCAACCCCATCTATAAATTCTTGATACAGGTCCGAAGACTTATTGGGGCAACCACCGTAATTGTGAATCCCCACGCCAATACATCTATTTCTCAACAGCGGGCTCCCACTTTGCCCGCCAAACGTATCTGCCTGATAAAGGAACCTACCATTTTCCTTTACCAGATTATCGGACATTTTATATTGAAACAATCCATTATCACGGTCCGCAGGATACCCACAAATTTCAGCTATGTTCGGGTCTTCCATGGCAGGTGTAATAAAACTACAATGACTCACCTCTTTACTGAGTTTAATAGCACCCATATCATATCTTGTAGAGGCATTATCTATCCAACCTCTAGTGGCCATAAGTTCCACAGCCTCATACCTACCATACGGTTCTGCGAGTCCACTTTTACCGGGAATGGCAATGATGGAAGTTTTCCAACCTCCAGAAGATTTGTTGTAGACGCAATGTCCGGCCGTATATAAAATGTTTCCGGCCACCAGCCATCCAGAACCCACATAATTCAAGCCATTACTGGCTTTCATGTATAGCTTACAAATAGCCATATACGGCATTTGCTGAGTTGCTAATACTTTTTGGCGCTGATCAATTCCACAAACCGTTTCGTTGGTTAAATCTTCATTCCGCTCAATCCATGATTCGCTGGTTATCTCTTTCTCGTTTATTCCCTGGTTTTCTTCAACCAGTTTATGAAAAACAAGCTCTTTTTCTATTTCTGTTGTGATTACATCTCCCATGTTTATAAATAGTATTGGTAAAACTTCAGTATGTATGCTCACAGATTGGAGCATCAAAAACATTCAATATTGATAACAGGGGGGAATTCTCGGAAAATCCGAATTAGCAATTCGGAATAAATGGATACATCTTATTAAAACAGCTATGTGATAATTGACTTTGATTTTAAATAATGAAATACAAATAACTACCTCACTTCTATTAAGCCACATTACTTACATAAATCTAACAATCAACTGTTTATATGGAGTTTGGAAATGTATATATGGTATGAATTTACGTACAAATGACAAATTCCACTTAAACTATTCAAGGTTTTCTGCGCATAAAGACCGCCCCTAGCTACAGTTGTACCCCAAGGCCCTACATTCTAAATGGGGCTACAAACCTCCTTTTACTAGAGTAAAAGAAAAAGCAGTACTTTAGAAATACAATTATGCATATCCATAGAGGGTGAAACTCATTTTTTAAAAATTGAATATGAAACAAGCTATTCATTCCAAAATACTGTTTCTTGTTTTCTTGCTATTGATTATTGGTTCCTTTGCACAGCGGCAAAAAGACACCCAGGCAAGTAATGTGCCTCAAAGTGCTAATAAAGTTACGTTTACCTTTGTTCTCAATGCTCACTTAAACGCTGTTACCAATAACGACTTAAAGACCTTAAAAGCATCCCTATTACCAAGAAAACATGAAAACTGAACCAAATCAACTCACGGGTAAAAGAATAGAAGTTCCTGAAACTTTTCAGAAAATTTTTACGCATTTCTACAGAGCTGAAAACCGTTCAGAAAACCTCATTACCAAAACGCTGGTTCCCAACTTTCAGATTATAATGGTTTTTAGTTTTGGTGCGCCTATTTCTTTTGTGACGGAACATGAATCTGAAATTACGATTGAAAAATGCCTTGTTCTTGGCCCCATAAAACAGGCTTTTGATTATACCTTACCTGCTGGTTCGGATATGTTGGTCGCCAATTTTAAAGACGATGCCTTTTATAGGTTTTTTGGGAAAGTGATTTTATCCGATTACCTACCCACAAATCCAGATTCGCTTTTAACCGAAAATTGCTTTACTAACCTCTGGCAACTCATTAAAAACGTAACCCCAGAAGAGCGTGTAAACCTCATTCTAGATTTTTGCAAACCCTACTTGAAAGAGAGCGAAACAGCTTTTCAAAAATTAGCTGATTACACCAACGACTATACAGTCTTTAACCCCATTAAAATTATAGCTCAGGAAACCCAACAGAGCGAAAGAACCGTTCAGTTAAATCACAAAAAATACTTTGGGTATACCGCCAAGGAAAAGAGCCGCTACGAGAAATTCATAAAAGCAATAGAACTGTTACAAAAACAGTCCTCAAAAGTAAATTGGTTCGCTATTATTGAGGCTTGCGGTTATTACGATCAGAGCCAACTAATACACGACTTCAAACACTTTACAGGCCATACCCCTACCCAATACCTCAAATTTCAACAGGATATTTGTCAAACGGAATAGCATTTCGTTTTCTTACAATTACAGCCCAAAGGACAGGGCTACATTTGCTTCATCAATCTAAAATATTTATAAAATGAAGCATCTTATTATCTACGCCCATCCTAATGCAGGCAGTCTAAACTTCCATTTAAAACAAACCGTCGCACAAACCCTAGAACAGCAAAATCACGAAGTGGTCATCAGGGATTTGTATAACCTCAACTTCAACCCTATTCTGTCTTTGAAGGATATGTCTGGGCAGCGCAAAGGAAAGGTTTCTAAAGACGTCAAAAAAGAACAAGAATACATTTCCTGGGCGGAGCACATCACTTTTATCTACCCGATTTGGTGGACCGGAATGCCTGCCATAATGAAAGGATATATAGACCGTGTTCTTAGTTATGGTTTTGCTTACCGCTATGATGCCGGGGTTCAAAAAGGACTTCTAAAAGGAAAGCGAGCAACCATCATCAATACCCATGGTAAATCACAGGCCGAATACGAAAGCATTGGCATGGACAAAGCCCTTTCCCTAACATCGGACAATGGTATTTTTGCGTATTGCGGATTTGAAATAACAAAACATTTCTTTTTTGACCAAGCGGATAGGCCATCGCCCCAGCGCGTTCAAGAATGGACGGAGATACTCATAACTTCATATCAAATATAGCCTTAACAAATGGGTTCAACTTTAATATAGCTATACTTCGGTTTAACTTTTTTAAGCTAACACGGGATACCAAAATCCATAATATATCAACATGAGACTACCATCAACACTAGTACTATTTACCCCAATACTTTTTCCGGTGCCACCGTATCAAAATTGGAGAAATGAAGTAAATAAATAAGGTGTAACCTCCCGTATGCCGATCATTAGACATGGCATAAGTTTCCTCCCTATTCAACGCTTTTATTACAGTATAGCCTTTAAATTCCGCTACAGCCCCGGGGGATTCACCCCAATAGAATTGAACAACTTCGCTTTTGCGGAGAAAAACTTGTTCTGTACGGCGTTCCTTTTGAGCTCGGCATCTATGAGTTTGCTTTCTCTGGAGTTCACTAAAAACAAAGAACTCTCCCCAAAACCGAACTTCCGTTCTTCGGCGGCTACCATGGTGTTGTAATTAAAAACCACATCGTCTATTAAGACATTTTGTTTTTCAAAGGATTCCAGTTCCCGGTACAGGCCTACGATTTTGTTTTTGATGCGAATCTCTGCATTGTCCAGCTCAAACTCGGCGTTCTGTAATTTCAGTTTTGCCAGTTTTAAATCGCCTCGTTCTTTACGGAGAAAAAGAGGTACGCTAAAGGCCACGCCACCTTTGTAGGCCTCGGTGGTAAGACTGGAAATGTACTTTGGTTTCTCGGTCAAGAAATTATATTGCAATTCTATTTTCGGCAAAAGTTTATTGGCTTTTAAACGCTTTTCTACGGTAAGCTCATCGATCTTATACCCTAAGGATTTTAACTTTGGGTGGTTCTCTATGGAAAAACTATCCAAAGGCATGCCCATAATTTCTAAAGTGGTATCTATTTCACCGGCAAGATTTAGTTCCGGAACAACATTTTCCTGTAGCTCCACGGGCATATTATCGCCCATCCAAAGAAAATTGGAAAGCTCCAACGCACTTTTTAGAAAACGGACTTTTGCCTGCTCCAAATTCAGCTCACGATCTTGCATGGCTATTTTAGCCTCTACCGTATCAATGGCAGCGACTTCTCCTACTTGAGCGCTCTTTTTCACCCCTTCAAAACGGACTTCGGCATTGGTCAAAAAATCAGCATACACCTGAGTATCCCGGTAGGCATGCAACCAATCAAAATAGGCTAAAGAAGCCTCAAAAAGAACCTCGTTCACCTGTAGATCACGCTCCACCAATGAACGCTCCTTAAAAATCTTGGCTTGCTTTAAAGTAGCCATACGCTCATTTATCCACAGCCCCTGCCCTACCGAAACAGATACGCCTGCACTGTACAATCCGTCTGTGGGTACGGTCTGATCCGGATTTAGAAAATCACCTTCGTTTTGCTCAAAATTACCCTTTAGTTCAACGCCGTACCAAGTGGGTATTTTAAAAGTGGCGTTCAGGCGGTCATAATACTCCGTTCCCTTAAATTCCTTTCGGTCATAATCTACCTCAATTTTAGGATCAAAACCACCGCGTGAACTCATAAGAGTGGCCTGCCCCATACCAATATTCAGCTCGGCCTGTTTGGCTATGGGATGGTACTTTTTTACATACCCCAGATATTCGTTAAAACTCAAAACCACCTCTTCGGGCTGTTGGGCTTGCGCACCAAAACAGCATACAACAAAGAGATAAAACAGTAATTTCTTCATCATTTTTCCTTTTTAGCAGTCGTTTCTTTTGGCTGGTAATAGTTAGGTGGGAATCCGTTTATCTGTCGCCATAGCTCAAACCAAATCGGTACATCGTCTAAAAGGGATATGGTATTGGCACCGGAACCAACGCGAATATCCTCTGGCCAGGGTTCTGCTTCCGGATCATCGTCCGGAGCGACCAATACACGGTATTTTCCGCTGACATCTATAAAGGTTTCCACCGCTACGATTTTCCCTGCAAACGTTCCGTAGGAAGCATTGGGCCAACCGCTAAAAACAATAGCGGGCCAACCATCAAACTGTATCCGTACTTTTTCGCCTACGTGTACCAAAGGCAGGTCTATTGGGGCCACAAAAGTTTCCACGGCCTTTTCAAACTCGGACGGCATAATACCTACCAAGCGATCACCTTCTTTAAAGTTCTGACCTATGCCACCTTGCACCGCTTTATTGATAAAACCGCTCTGGGGCGCCTTTATATAGTACATACCGGTACGTACCTCATAATTGGCGTATTGGTTCTCTAATTTGCTTACCTGCGCTTCCGAATCAAACTGATTGGATTGTGCGGTGTACATATCGCTCTGCGCCTTGGAAATCTTATCCGTGTATGCTACGGCCACGCGGTTAATTTCCATGGTGGCATTGAGCACATCGTTTTTAGCGGCCAACAGTTTATTTTCCTGAGAAATAAGTTTGGCCTGTGTTTCCTGTAGCTTCAATCTTTTTGCCTCCACATCGGTCATGGCCTTTAGGCCTTCTTGCTGCAATTGCGCTATACGATCGTATTGCCGCTGGGCAATCTCAAGATTGGTACGTGCGGCCTCCAAGTCTATGCTATCGCTCTTTACCTTTAATTTGGATTGCATCAGTTTGTTTCTGGATTGCTCCAACTTTAGACTTCGCTCATTGCCCAAAGCGGAAATCTGATTGTTAAGTGCGGCTACCTTGCCTTGGTACGATTCAACGGACATATTCTTTGCCGCTATCTGCTGCCCTGTCCGTTCCACCAAACGTGGGTCAAAATACTCGTTCTTTACTTCGGAAATGTGTAAAATGGTATCGCCTTCTTTTACGAAATCCCCTTCTTGTACGTACCATTTTTCTATGCGTCCCGGAATGGGCGACTGTATGCTCTGTGGCCTGTGCTCCGGACTTAGCGTCGTTAGGCTACCCGTACCCCGCACACTCTGCGTCCACGGTAGGAACAAAAGAATAAAGCCAAAAAGCGCGGACCCCAACAAGAACCGGTTAAAGTGCTTGTAGTGCCTTTGGTGAAACACCTTTTCGGTAGATTTATAACCTGTAAGATGTACCGTTTTGTTGATCGGATTGTTAGATATATTCAGCATGGTTTCTTAGGTTATGGAAACAAGTTGCCCCTGGTTCAACGTAATTATTTTTTGGCATTCTTTTACCCATCTTAGATCTTGGCTTACGACTACCAGCGCCCACGGGTTAGACTTATTGGTCAAAAACTTCATAATGCGCTCCGCTTCTGCCTCATCAAACTGATCCAAGGGATCGTCCAATAAGAGTAGTTTTGGCATGTGCACGATACTACGCGCCAAGACTATTTTTCGTGCAATGGTATAGGGTATGTACTGCCCTTCCGGATAAATCATGGAATTGAGGCCGTTGGGCTGTTCCTTTATGAACTGTAGCAACCCAATATTCTCCAAAACCCAATGCAGGTCTACATGCGGGACGCGTTTATCCCCTAAAGTAATGTTCTCCAGAATAGTACCTTCAAACGGACTTTCCTCTGGAATGCACTGCCCTAAGTACGACCTGTAGTGGTTGGGTTTAATTCCCTTCAGCGAAAAATCGTTCGCATAAATATTACCTTCGGTGGGTTCAAAAATACCCGCGATCAATCGTAACAAGGTAGATTTACCGGAACCGTTCTCCCCAATGACCAGTTGTCTGCTTCCCGGTTCTATTTTAAAAGAAATATCATGTAGAATGTGCTTCTTGCTGGCGGTACTAAATGAAACTTTATCCAGTTCTACCGCTAGTTCGTCATCATCTATCAATGGCTGCTCACCTCCTTGGTTCTCCAGTTTAAGGTCTACGACCTGTCCTATTTTCTCAAGGGAGGTCAACAGGTCATAAAAGGTTTCAAAACCACGTATCAATTTTTCTACGGAGGTAATCACCAAAAGAATAATAATCTCCGCAGCCACAAACTGCCCAATGTTCATTTCTTGGTTCAGAACCAATAAGCCCCCAATGGCAAGCAAACCGGCCGTTACCAAAACCTTAAACCCGATCATCTGTATAAATTGCATCAGCAATACCCTAAAGTGACTTTCGCGAGATTTCAGGTATTCGGAAACTAGGTTATCGTTTTTATCTACGGCAAGACTGGTACGTCCGGATAGTTTAAAACTTACCTGCGAACGTGCCACTTCCTGAATCCAGTGCGCTACTTTGTACTTTAATTTGGATTCCTCCAAACTGGTATCCATACCTTTCTGCACCGTAAAACGGAACACCAAGTAGACCAATAACAGCAGCAGAATACCGTAAATGATAAAAAACGGATGGTAGAACGAAAGCAGCAACAAGCCAAAAATAATCTGTAAAATAGCTGCCGGTACGTCTAGCAAAAGCTTGGAAAGTCCCTTCTGCACCGTAATGGTATCAAAAAAACGGTTGGCCAGCTCCGGCGGATAGTAGTTGCGCAGCTCGCTCATTTTAATTTTTGGAAACCGATAGGTAAACTCAAAAGAGGCGCGTGTAAATATTTTCTGCTGCATGTTCTCCACAATACGGATCTGCATGATTTGCAAAATACCCCCAAAAGCAACACCACCGGTCACCAAGACCACAAGAAGTATCCATGAAGAGCTGATTTCCGCACCCTGTATAAGGTTGATAATAGTCTGTATACCCAACGGAAGCGAAAGATTCACCAAACCCGCAAAAATGGCATAATAAAAAGTTTGCAGTACATCTCGTTTATCCAGTTTTAGCAAGCCCATAAGGCGCTGCCAAGAGGTCAGTATTTTTTTAGCCATTTGGGTTTTTATTTAAAGAATTAAATACCAGTTGTGTAAAGTAGTCGGTTGGGTCGCCATTTTCATGGCAATCGGTCAAGGACTCAAAATGGTCCTTTAAAAAATGTTGGTGCAAGGAGCCTTCCAGCACCGTGCTGGCCAAACTGTTGGGGTACGTATAATTGGCGTCTACGTTTTTGATCATCTCGCTCAAACGGGTTACCAGTCTTTTATAGATTACAAAATAGCCCTCCTTGTTCTCTGTATCTACCTCTTTGGTAAGGTAGGATTTAGAATATTCGTTAATAACGATCTTACTTAAAAGCACCTCGTTAATATGCGAGAAATCCGAATCGTATTTTGTAGCACTGGTAACCAGCGCCAATGCTTTTTTAAGCTTTTCCTCCGGGTCTTGTATGTTGTGGGTGGCGAATACCAATTTGTACTCTACCCAACCCCAGTACCAAGACGTTAAATACAATAGTAATTTGTGCTTGTTCTCAAAATAGCGGTATACGGAACTTTCATTACTCTTTATCTTAGCTCCTAATTTTTTAAAATTGAAACTTTCAAAACCCATAGCATTGATCATGAGAATACTTTCTTCTACAATACGCCTTCCCAAAGTAGTAGACTCGGGGTCTTTGATATATATTTTTTCGTTGATGCCGATTTTAACCGACTGTAATAATTTATCCATAGTGCTGAGCTTATTAAGTTGAGATACTACTTCTTTATGCTTTGTTGAGCAAACACACTCGCAAATATAATAGTAATACTATCATAACTTAATAGTTTAACTTTTATTTTTGACTCATTTACTATTATTTGTGGTTGTATCACTGTTATTTAAAAGGATGATAATATAGAGGCTATTTTTTTATGAATTCATCAACAACGCCGTACGTCTATAAATTCGTACGTTTTGTCGAATAACTGTCAGAAAGAAGCAATTGTAAAAGGGACACTTGCTGTATCTCAGCTTAAATATTGATATTTAAAGTTCTGTAGGAAAATGATGTTGGGGATTGCTTGAAATATAAAAATGATACTATTGATTACCACACTAGTATTCGTTTAGATTTTGACCCTATTTTTTTTGAGATTACGCTTTTACGTAAGGTTGTAAAATTTTAAACGGAGATATTTGTAGTTTACGGTTTGACCATTCTTATTTTTACAAAATATGCAATCAATAATTGAATCAATCGATAGAACAAGCAAACCAATTAAAAACCATAAAGATTGGTCCGATACTCCAGGAATATATGGTTTTCGACTTACGGAAGAAGCCAATTTGAATGTTTTCGGTAGAG
>ENA-ORXM01001856-ORXM01001856.1-marine-metagenome-genome-assembly--contig:-NODE-1856-length-27187-cov-4.009959_pt1 | contig 27187 bp, 20 predicted proteins | sample MGYA00237867_ERZ511480 | MGnify/ENA primary metagenome ERZ511480 (study PRJEB26309, sample SAMN06266103) | marine metagenome | isolation source: Algal blade | place: United Kingdom:Sidmouth, United... | reverse complement strand
TACGGCGGTGTTAACGCTTAAAAATATATAAAGATGGATAAAATGATGCATTTAGCGGCACAGTATTTAGCTGCTGCAGGAATAAGTTTTGTAGAGAAGAAAGCAGATGATAGTCATACCAATCTTGGCTGGTCAACTGATAAGCAACGTTTAGAAACACACCCGTTATCAACAGATGGGGACGTTCTTGCTTTAAACTATAATACCTTTTCTTTAGAATGGAATTCCCCTAAGAACAATGCTTCTTTTGCTTTAGATGGTAAAACCCATCAGCAGGTATTGGAGTGGTTGACGAATTCTGCGGATACATTTTTGGGTAAGACATATACCTATGATTTTCATTACGACCTACCGTATTCAATTGATGATTCTTTCACCTTTGTATTAGATGCATCTAAATTAAAGGAACTTGCCGATTTGAGAAGTTTGACGCAGTCAGGTCTAGAAAAGACACTTGAGATAAATGGTTTGGAATCGGACATTCGTATTTGGCCTCATCATTTTGATTCAGGTGCTTACGTTATTATTTCTGATGATTTGTCTATTGGCTTTGGTTTAGCTGTACCTGATACGATGATCAATGAACACTATTTTTATATCAGCGGATACAAAGGTCATAACGGTTTAGATACATCCAAGTTTGATTCTCTTTCATTAGGTGAATGGAAAAACGACGGATTTAAAGGAGCGGTTTTATCAGCTACAAAAATTGACAAAGAACAATTGGTACAGTTTTTCACGGAAGCTATCAATACCTATAAAAAGTAAATATGCAGGTAACCAGTCTTTCATTAGAAGCCTTTAAAGAGATGGATTATTGGGCGGTTGAAAAATACAACCTGTCCATTGAATTGATGATGGAAAATGCGGGGCTTCAACTAGCAAGATTAATCGCCAAAAAGGCAACTGCGACCTCTGTTATCACTATTGGCGTTGGTAATGGAAACAATGGTGGTGGCGGTTTAGTAGCTGCTCGAAGACTTGCTGCTTGGGGGTTTAAAGTGAATTTAGACTTGGTAGTTCCTATTACCAAAGACCTGCCAAAAGCACAATTAGAAAGAGCGTTGTTGTTTGGAGCTAAAGAAGGTATTCCAGAAACAACGGATATTTGGGTAGATGCCTATTTAGGATTCTCTCAAAGATTACCGTTGTCAGATGCATTTGTAAAAAGTATTGCATTAGCAAACGCATCAACAGCATTTAGAATATCATTGGACATTCCCGTTGGTATTTCTAAAGATGGTGAATTATCAGGGTTTAAAGCACACCAGGTAATGACATTGGCAGCTCCTAAAATTCTTTTAGAAAAATTACCAAGCGGAGTAGAAGTATTTATGGCTGATTTGGGAATTCCAAAATCGGTTTATGAGCATTTCAATATTCAAATGCCTGATTTTAAAGAATACCAATTGATAAAAATTAAATAACCAGAAAAAAACCGACCCATGGAAAAGAAAGTAGTGTGGCATAAAGTTTTAGATAATAAAAAGAGATTGGCAGAAGGTCGTGTAATGACCGTTACTGCTGCTCATAAAGGTATTTGCTTAACACATTTTAAAGGCAAATTTTCTGCTCTAGATAATAAGTGTCCACACCAAGGTGGACCTCTAGGCGAAGGTTCTATTGAAAACGGATTGTTACGTTGCCCGTGGCACGGTTGGGATTTTGACCCTTGTACCGGTGTGCCGCCAGGTGGTTATGATGATGGTATTGAAACTTTTCCAACAAAGGAAGAGGGCGATGAAATTTTTGTGGGTATTGAAGAGGAAGAGAAACACGCAGAAACGATTTCTGATGTGATGATAGAGACTATGGTGAACTGGGGTGTTGATACTGGTTTTGGCATGGTTGGTCACTCAAACCTAGGGGTTGCCGATGCCATGATGCGTCAAGAGGAAAAAGGAAATTTCAAATTTTTTGGAATACGTCATGAAGGAGCTGCCGCATTTGCGGCATCTGCTTATGGTAAACTAATGGGGAAACCAGCAGTTTGCTTTGGTATTGCAGGTCCGGGTTCTACCAATATGTTCACAGGTATGTGGGATGCTAAAGTAGACCGTTCACCAATGTTGGCACTTTCTGGTCAGGTAAATACACAAGTATTGGGAACAGGTGCTTTTCAAGAAGTAGATTTGGTAGGTGCTTTTCAAACCGTAGCCAATTTTAACCATAGTGTACAACAAAACTCTAAGCATAGTGAATTAATGAGCTTGGCGATTAAAAGCGCATTAATAAATAGAGATGTATCTCATATTACTTTCCCAGATGAGGTAGCCTTTATGCCAAAGCCAGAGAACGAAAAGGCACAGACTCCAGAAGATAGAATTACACCTTTTAATATTTCACCACCAAGACAAATGGTAGCGAAAGCGGTGGGTATGATTACAGAATCTGAACGACCTGCAATTATAGTAGGACATGGTGCTCGCTTTCAAATGGATGCTATAACGGCATTTGCAGAAAAATTAAACTGTCCGGTAATTACCACTTTTAAAGGAAAAGGACAAATTTCTGACCATCATGAATTAGGTTGTGGAGTACTTGGTAGAAGTGGAACGCCCATAGCTTCATGGTTTATGAACGAAAGTGATTTATTGATTGTTTTTGGAGCATCGTTTTCTAATCATACAGGTATTACGCCTAAAAAACCTATTATACAGGTAGATTATGATCCAGCAGCTTTAAGTAAATTTCATAAAGTTGATGCTGCCCTATGGGGAGAGATTTCTGAAACCTTGACAATTATAGAAGAACAAACGGAAGAAAAAATAAATACGGTAGATAGACGCCCGGAAATTGCAAAACGATGGGAGATTTGGCAAGAAGAAAAAGCAAGTAGGCTGCAAGATGAAAGTACGGTTGGTCTAAGTTCAATTGCAGTATTTGATGCAATGAACAAAGTAGTGCCAGACAATGCGGTTATTGCCGTAGATGTTGGTAACAACACCTATTCTTTTGGGCGTTATTTTGAACCTAAAAATCAATCTGTATTGATGTCGGGTTACTTGGGTTCTATAGGTTTTGCATTGCCTGCAGCAATGGGGGCTTGGGCTGCTCAAGGTAACGAAAGACCTATTTGGTCGGTCTCAGGTGATGGTGGCTTTGGTCAGTATTTAGGTGAGATGATGACTTTGGTGAAATACAATATGAACATTAAGCATGTGCTTTTAAACAACTCGGAAATCGGTAAAATTTCAAAGGAGCAAAAAGCGGCTGAATTAGATGTTTGGAAAACTTCTTTACACAATGCTAATTTTTCAAAATATGCTGAGAATTGTGGGGCACTTGGTATTAGAGTTACCAAAATAGAAGAATTAATACCTGCTTTAGAAAAACTAAAAGCACATGATGGTCCGGCATTACTGGAAATAATCACTGACGCTAGTTTGATTTAAATAAGAAAACATGTTTCAATCATTTAGTATCATATTCTTAATTGCTGCCTTTTTTAGTTACGTTAACTATAAGTGGTTAAAGTTACCATCAACCATAGGGTTAATGATTTTAGCTTTGTCAACTGTCGTTTTAATTACATTGACTCAAAATATATTTCCTGCATTTTATCTTTACTTCTGCGATGTGGTAATCAATACAGATTTTAGAAGTCTGTTAATGGACGGTATGTTGAGTTTCTTGCTTTTTGCTGGATCTTTACATGTTAATATAGATGACCTAAAAAAAGAGCGGAAATCCATACTATTGTTTGCAACATTCGGAGTACTTATTTCTACTACAATAGTCGGTTTTTTAACCTATTATCTTGCTCAATCTTTAAGTATAGAATTACCGCTCATACATGCTTTGCTTTTTGGAGCATTAATTTCGCCAACAGACCCCATAGCGGTAATGTCAATTTTGAAAAAGGCAAATATTCAGAAAAGTTTGGGAGTAAAAATTGAAGGTGAATCTTTGTTTAATGATGGTATTGGTGTTGTAGTGTTTTCTGGTTTGTTGATTGTAGCACGTTTAGATGAAAATAGCAATGAATCCGTAAGTAGTGCAATTGGCGAGCTATTTTTAATGGAAGCCGTTGGTGGAATTGTCTACGGTTTGATTTTAGGTTATATAGGATATAGAGTTATTAAATCTATTAATGAAAATCCGCAATTAGCGGTTTTAATAAGTTTAGCCATTGTCATAGGCGGTTATGCAATAGCTTCGTTACTTCATGTATCCGGACCGTTGGCTATGGTAGTTTCGGGTATGGTCATTGGAAATAAAATTAATATTGCTTCAAATAAAGGAATAACCCGAAAGATGCTGAATGAAATTTGGGAAGTTCTAGATGATGTATTTAATGCTATTCTGTTCGTTCTAATAGGGTTGTCGATACACCTGCTAAAATTTGATTCTTTATACCTTACTTTAGGTTTCTTGTCTGTATTCGTGGTGCTTTTAGCTCGATTTATATCTGTATTACTGCCTTATAGCTTACTTAAACATGAAGAAAGTAAACCTATAAAAACAGTAGCTATTTTAACTTGGGGAGGCTTACGCGGCGGTATATCTATAGCGTTGGCACTTAGTTTGTCAGAAGACCTTTCCGCAGAAATAATACTTTACATAACTTACGTTGTTGTATTGGTATCGATTCTTGCTCAAGGATTAAGTATTGGTAAAGTGGCAAAGAAAATATATAGCTAGTAAAAGTATTTGATGATGGAAGAATCAGAAAAAGAAATAAAAAAGCAAGAAAAAGCGATTGATAAGCAATTGATTGCCGAATTGGGTATTGATAAAGAGAAACTAAAAGAACTGAAGAAGAAACTTTCAAAAGTTGAACCTCGCTCAGAACGTGGTGCAGAAACTTTGTTTCGTTTGGTATCTAAAAATCAGTATACTTTGAACGCGATGATCGATAGAAAATCGAATATTCTTATTTCCATCAACGCACTTATTCTATCTATAATCCTGGGAACCGTATTAAGTCAGTTAGATAAAGATCCACATCTTATATATCCGGCAATTATAATGTTGGGAACTAATCTTATCTCTATAGCTTATGCAGTATTTGCTACTAGACCAGAACTTACACATGGAGATAGAAGCACCAATAACCTTTTGTTCTATGGTAATTTTAATACTATGAATGAAGAAGAGTACACAGAAGAACTTACAGGTCTAATGTACAAAGGAGACGAACTTTATAAGACCATTGCAAGAGATACGTTTCATTTAGGTAAGACAATTGATAGAAAGTTTAAACTACTTAGAACTTCTTTTCATGTATTCTTAGTAGGTATTATTTTGGCAGTGATAGGATTTATAGCTTGCCATATCATGTTTGCTATGTAAACTTAATTTAATGGACCAGCGTTCGTTTTAATTCTAAAGCAACGCTCTTCACCTAAGAAAAGCGGATTTCCATGTTTCTCAGACCAAAATCCGTCTAAAATATCTTTAGAAATACATTGGTAAACAGCAACACCTTTGTAAATGTTTTGGTCTTCACCAGTGTATCTAAAGTTGATAACTAGAATATTGTTTTTAAAAAATCCAGTGCCTGTTTGTTGTTGATTGGTTCCTATAGTCCAGTTGGCAGCTATTCTGGTATTATCATCTAAAGACAAAATCAGTTTTCCTTTGTAAGAATGTTGTTCGGCATCCTGGTTGCTTCCTAAGATATTATATTCTCCAACTAAATCTTCAATGGTCATTTAATGCGCTATTATGGCGAAAATATCAAAAAAACTAGGGATATGTATAAAAAAGTAGCAAGCCCTTGGAAAAGGGCTTGCTTTTAAAGTTTAGAGAACATAAGGTTTACTTTAGGAGAACCTTATAATTAAATTAATTATGGTTGGTAAGAAGGTAACTCAACTACATAGGATTCCACTGATTTTCCGTCATCGCTACCACTCCAGTCAGATCCAAAAAGCACACGGGTTCCTGTAGGGCTAATTACGGCATGAGGCTCTCCCCAATAACCAAACTCATCGGAATCGGATCTATGGTGTCCAATTCTGTATACTTGTATGTTTTCTGGTTCAACTCTTGCTATCACCAATTCTTGATCTAAAAGCGTTTGTCCGTCTAATTGAAACCCCATCATAGAGGCTGCAATCCATCCCGGATTTTTATGAGCTACAGCAGAAATATGCGTACCGCTTTTAGGATAATCATATCCTAAATCTTCAGAGATAACAGGTAAACAATCGCCTGTGTTTAGGTCATAAGCAACAATATTCCCTAAACATCCACCATTGGGACCACCGTTAAATGTTACCGTAAAATCGGCATCGGTTCCGTTCGCCATTTTACCTAAAGAAGAATGTTCTGGTTTCTGTTTGTTAAGTCTAGTTACAAGGTTACCGTTGGTATCGTATGAAGATACATTATGGTAAAAAAGTTGACCGCTTGGGGCAGGCATAGCCGCTGTATAGTTTACGTCATCAATATTGAAAGTAGTTAACTTTTGAGTTGAAAAACGATAAGCGTAGGCTGTATTGTTCTCACAACGAAATCCTATTATATCATTGTCCCAAGATGGCATTTGAACATCGTTGCCCATACTTAGGCCACCTGTACAACCGGTTATTTCCCTAAGGTTCACCAAAATCTCTTTGTTACCAGATGATACGGTGTATTTAGTATAATCATCCGTTCTTTTATCAAGGTAATAAAGAATGTCAGCTTCTTTAAAATCCCAATATAATTGTTCTATATCATCTGGTAGAATATCGTCTAGGTTTCTAATAAAAGCATAGGTCTTACCATCTAATAATTGATGTACACCATTAGTTTGGTCGTACAAAATCATTCGGGTTTCATCTGCGTTCCATGCTTGAACGGTACTATACATTGGTTTTGTAACGGTACCATCGCCACCATTAGAAATTCTACGGATAATTGTTCCGAATGAAGGATCTACAATGGTTTCCAAATACCCAGGTTTCGCAACATCTTGCATGGGGTGTGGCTCTAAATCGTTTGCGGTAAGTTCTGTAGCGATATCTACAGTAACTACATCTTCATCGGGGGTTGCTTCCTCCTCCTCGGTGTTCTCTTCTTCGGGAGTTTCGGATCCCTGTTCTTCAGAATCGTCATCTGGAATTAAATTTAAGTTGTCACTGGTACAGCTCATAATGCTGAATCCAACACAAAAAAACAATAAGTACATTTTCACTTTGTTCATAAGATTTAAATTTCGGGGTTTAAAGATGTACGAATAAACTGAGGATGTGGTTGTTGTATTCTTTAATTTTAACAAGTTTGTTTATGAATAAGTAGCTTTTATTCTATTATCTGTAAATCATCCAGTAGTGTAGAATAGTACTGATACTAGGTGAAAGGAATTTTTTTTGAAGTGAAATTCTGCGTTTAAAAAAAATTAAGAAAATTTAAGAAATACGCTTAAATTTTAAAAAAATGTTCTCGAAGAAAAAAAATATCAATTAATGAATCATTCTAAATGAAAAAATAGGATGCCTAAAATTACTGTTGAATAATATCTTTTTTTAATGATTTCAAAAAGGTAATTTATGTAGAGCACCATTTAAATAATAAATCAAAAGCAAATGTTTATTTGAGGAATTCAGAAGTTTTAAAGAACAAATCATCTTCAACCTTTAATTACTTTTAATAGCCACTTATTTTATCGTTCAAATTTAATTAAAACAACAACAAAAAGCCCCGCCATTTCTGACAGGGCATCTTTAATTACAATATCTAAAGATTTCATCACAACTATATTTAAGACGCTAAATTCTTTTCAGGTATTTCAACTTCTTCGGTTAATAATGATAAGAAAATTCGGGACTCCTTTAACTGTTGCAGCGCAAGGTTATAATAGGGGAGTGCTTTATCTTTTTTTGCCTCAAATAGATTTTTATAATACCCAATGCCTTCCATTAAATTACTGCTAAAAGACAGTAGTTGTTTTCTAAGTTTAGCGGTAGGCATCATTTTAAATTCCGAAATTTGTTCTTTATAATATTCTAAATAGATGTGAAGTTCTTTAATGAACATATTTGGGCGATTTGGATGTGACATTACATTCGTCTTGCCATAGATATGCCTCATCATTTCATCTAACGTAGATACTTTTGAAAAATAAGCCATATTAGGTCCTGGGCAAACAGATACGCCTTGACCTTCAATTTTTGTATCTAGATTATAAGCGAGTAGTGCAGATGTCCCTAAACCTACGCAGGTACAGGATTTTTCCGTAATCTTATGAAAATGATAATCGTATTCGGTTTGTGAGAGGTCTTTGCTTTTGAGTTCTTTTAACTTCTTGTTTTGGTATTGTCTAGATGCCGTACAAAGTCCTTTTTCACTAAAATCTTTGTTTAGCGCAACAAATTTTTTCGGACATGGACTACCAGGTTTGCCGTCAGAAATGCGGGCCGCTTTTTCAACATCTTTGGTATTCCCTTTTAAACTGTGAAAAGGAATACCCAATGGCGAAATATTACTCAAATACAAGTCTTCTTCTTTGGCTTTGACCAATCTGTCTAAAGTGCCTTTATCTACTGTGGTCGCCTCAGGAACTAAAAGAAAAGCGGAACCCCAACCAACAGAGTCTACGTTGTATTCATCTATAAGAAATTGATGTTCTGCAGCAGTACCAACACCGCCTTGAGCAGTGATTTTTAAAGACAATGGCTGGTTTGGAGTTGTACGTTCTTTAAGTTGAAGAGAACTGATTAAAAGGTCATAAACCGTATCTATCAATTCTTGTTTATTTTCTTTGAACTGATGTAATATAGGACCCATTAAGTGGCCATCCGTGGCAAATGCATGTCCACCACAATTAAGTCCAGATTCTATACGGTATTCTGAAACCCAAATACCTTTTTTGGCTAGAAATTTTCCCTGTATCATAGCTGACCGGTAATCACTTACCTTAAGAACAATCTTCTTTTTAATGTTCCCGTTGGCCTCCGGATAAAAATCATCAAACTGTTCTAAATAGCTATATAAACGAGGGTTCATTCCTGCAGAAAGAACTACGGAAGAGTTCAGCTTACTATTTGCAAACCCTCTAAGAGCAGCATGCGCATCATTAAATTCAGATGAAAGTTTTTCTTTTTTAATGTAGTTATCCTTATCAACCTTCGTCATGATGTTTACATCAATACTCCCCATGGGCATTCGCTCTTTAACCCAGTCTTTAATTTCAGTAAAATTAAAAGAGTGTTCAGAGAGTTGAAAAAACTCTTTTTTAAAGGTTGATGAATCGGGTAGGGAGTTGAAATAAGACCGGATGCCGTCAGCAGTTTCGGTAGTGGTATTTTTGAAATTATCAAATTTTTCTTGAGCAAGATCTTGAATCATGTCAAGATAAGAAGTTATGCGTTTGGCCCTAAAATCTTCTATATTATCTGTAATTTCCTGATAAGGGAGGTCATATTTGCCAGAGTACATCTTGCGAAGCTTTTCCAATAGAATATCATCTACTAGCGAAATAACGGAGTCAATACCAAATTGTGAAACTTTTAAAGGAGAGTCAATTGTAAAGCCAATGCCCATAACTGGAATGTGAAAGGAATGTGCTTGCGTCATATACTATGTTTTTGTGATGGTTAAACCTAAATGAACAGTCTTGATTCAAGGTTTGCAACTGTAGCTCACAAAAATGCAGTGTCTAGGTTTTTTATAATATGATTTTGATCAGGTTTTGAAGATATTTCCTACTAATTATCCTTTGAGCCGAGTATATCTTTTATAATTTATTATTAATAATTTGGAAGCCAAAAAAAGCAAACGCATTAGAATACCGTGTAGTCTAATGCGTTTGTAAAAAATCGAGTATGATTAATCTACTTAATGGTTAAAAGTACGGATAGCTGTGTCATAAGGCGTTATCCATTATATCTTGAACGCATTCTGGATTTAGAAGCGTACTCGTATCGCCAAGGTTACTCGTGTCCTTACTGGCAATTTTTCTTAGTATACGTCGCATGATTTTGCCGGAACGCGTTTTAGGTAAACCTGTCGTAAATTGAATTTTATCCAACTTGGAAATGGGTCCAATCCGATCAGAAATCAACTGATTTATTTCTTTGCGAAGATTTTCGTGATTTCTACTTTCACCGGCGTCTTTTAAAGTAATGTAGCCGTACAGAGCACTGCCTTTAATATCATGAGGGAAACCAACAATTGCACTCTCGGAAATTGCGGGGTGCTCGTTTATAGCATCTTCGATTGGTGCAGTACCTAAATTATGACCTGACACAATTATAACATCATCTACACGGCCTGTTATCCTGTAATAGCCAACTTCGTCCCGTAAAGCACCATCACCGGTAAAATACATATTGTCATATGCGGAGAAATAGGTTTCTTTATAACGTTGATGATTGCCCCAAATAGTGCGGGCAATACTTGGCCAAGGAAATTTTATACATAAACGACCATCAACTTGATTACCTTTTAATTGCTTTCCTTCTTCATCCATTAAACAGGGTTGAATACCTATAAAGGGGAGTGTGGCATACGTTGGTTTTGTTGGTGTTACATAAGGAATAGGGGTAATCATAATACCTCCGGTCTCAGTTTGCCACCATGAGTCTATAATAGGGCTTTTGCTCTTTCCAACATTGTCATTATACCAGTGCCAAGCTTCTTCATTTATAGGTTCACCTACACTACCTAAGACTTTTAATGAAGAAAGGTCATATTTCTGTATTAATTCAACACCTTGCTTTGCCAAGGCACGAATTGCTGTTGGTGCGGTGTAAAATTGATTTACTTTGTGTTTATCTACAATGTCCCAAAAACGTCCAAAATCAGGATAGCTGGGTACACCCTCAAAGAGAACGGTGGTAGCCCCATTGGCCAGTGGTCCGTAAACTATGTAACTATGACCTGTAATCCAACCAATATCAGCAGTACACCAATACACATCGTTCTCTTTGTACTGAAAGGCATTTTTAAAGGTATATGCGGTATATACCATGTAGCCACCCGTAGTATGCACCATGCCTTTGGGTTTTCCTGTGGAGCCAGAGGTATATAGAATGAACAAAGGATCTTCTGCATTCATTATTTCTGCTTTACATTTATAAGAAGCTTTATCCAACAGGGGTTGAAGCCACTTATCCCTTCCTGCTTTCATAGTAATTTCAGAATTAATTCGCTTTGCTACTAAAACAGTTTGCACACCTTTACAGCTTTTTAGGGCTTCATCTACAATACCTTTTAAATCTATGGTTTTAGAGCCTCGGTATGATCCGTCTGCGGTAATAACCATTTTGCAATCGCTATCGTTAATTCTAGTTGCTAACGCTTTAGAAGAAAATCCCGCAAAAACTACGGAGTGAATAGCACCTATTCTGGCACACGCTAAAAGAGAAATAGCCAACTCTGGTATCATGGGTACATAAATACATACTCTATCTCCTCTTTTTACACCCTGTTCCTTTAAAACATTTGCAAATTGGTTCACCCTTTTATGTAGTTGACCGTAAGTGATATGTTCCGCTTCCTCATTTGGGTCATTGGGTTCGAATAAAATAGCAGTTTGGTCAGATTTGGTGGTTAAATGTCTGTCAATACAATTCTCGGTAATATTTAACTGTGCACCTTCAAACCATTTGATTTCCGGTTTTTTAAAATCCCAATCTAGCACTTTGTCCCATTTTTTTCGCCATAAAAAATGTTCGCCTGCAATTTCCTCCCAAAAATTTTCTGGATCTCTAATTGATTTTCTGTAAACTTGATAATATTCTTCTAGGTGTTTAATATGATAATTACTCATTACTTAATAGTTTATAATTCATTAATTCCCAATATTTGGGTTTGACTTTGTTGCCATTGTATGTGCTTGTGTTGAAAATAATATGACTTATTTTTTCTATTATTTTCATTCTATATTGAATATACTTTTCATCTAATGACCTGTGGTATGGTAGGAAATCATAAAATCCTTTACTTTAAAAACCAAACGAACACAAACCCACTCTAAAAAGATAAGAAGGGTTAAAAGGGTGTTTTTTAGTTTTGTTTAATTGAAACTTAGATATTAAGTAACCACTCAATTCAAGCAGAAGCTTAAGTGTGGTTTGATAAATATGTTTTAAGTGATTTTCAGGATATAAAAGTCTCGGTAGAAGACAGGTCATAGAATTAAAGCCCATTGCTGCTTTCCGTTCTCATTACTAAAAAACTAATTATTTGGGGCTTTTAGCATTGAACAAACCAAACCAATTGGGGTTGAATACCTTAAGTTTAATAAGTACCCAAAGAATTACAACAAAACAAATACCCATAGCTATAGACAGCGTAGGACTCGTTTCGGTCTGGCTTTCGAATTTAAATCTCAGATATAAGGTACCGATAATGTACGCAGTAATTATAATATCTGACGCCAACGGATTAATGCGAAATTTCATGTCTTTAAAATTTAATTAAACATAGTTTGCTTGCACACAAAACCAATTTAAAAAAGTCTTAAAAGACTGTTATTCCAACAGTTCCAATATTTCTGAAACTATTTTTTTTACTGAAAAAGGTTTTACTAAATATTTATCAGCTCCAAGTTTTAAACCCTTTTCAATATCTGAAGCTCTATTTTTTGCGGTTAGAAAAGCTATTTTTGTAGCCTCTAAACTCTTGTTGTTCTTTATTTGTTTTAAGGTTTGATAACCATCTACATTTGGCATCATAATATCCAGTAAAATAATGTCCGGAACATTGTTTTCAACAGTACTTAACACCTCACTGCCATCTCTTGCTATGAATACCTCAAACCCTTTTTTTTTAAAGGCATACTCTAGAGACATTACAATATTTGGCTCATCATCAACAATTAAAATTTTGTACTTCATAAATCGTTCTACAATTTAACTAATAGGCAGCGTAAAAACAAACTTTGCGCCGGTTTTTACAGTCTTGTCTACCCATATTTTTCCATTATGCTTTTCTATAATTTGTTTAGTGATAGCCAGTCCTAACCCGCTTCCTTGAGGTTTAATGGTATTTTGATGTTGAGATTGATAAAATTTGTCAAAAACATAGTCTATATCTTCTACAGGAATACCTTTTCCATTATCCGCAACAAATATTTCAAGGACTTCATTCCCAAGCTTATAATCTATTTCAATATACCCGGATTGCGCTTCGCAAAACTTTATAGCATTAGAAATTAGGTTAGTAAATACTTGTAGAATCCTATCCTCATCATAATCAATCTTAAAATTGCGTACATTTTTTGTTTGTATAACAATTCCTTTTTTAGCAGCTATATGCTTGGTGTTGGCAACTGCCTTTTTTATTGTTTCTTGAATATCAAGAGAACGAACATCTAGGCTGAGTCTTCCTGTTTCCAGTTTTTCAAAATCCAAGATGTTGTTAATGAGCCGTCCTAATCTATCCGAATCTTGAAGTATATTGGTAAGAAACTGTTTTTTAAGGGTTTTGGGCATATCATCATCTTCATCCATCAGAAGTTCAGTTGCAGCCCTTATTCCGGTAATAGGCGTTTTTAGTTCATGGGCAACCGTATCTAAAAACTCATCCTTTTGTTTGTCCTTATTAACCAGTTCTTCATTTGCATCTTTCAATTGTGAAGTAAGTTGAGATAGCTCATCAGATTTTTCAAGAAGCATTTTATTGCTCACGATGTTTTCTTTTGACTCCTCTAATATCCTAAGGACTTCAGGAAGGCTGATTAGTTCTTCCTTAACTACGCTGTCTATTAGTATTTTTGCGGAAGCACTACCAATGCTTCCGGTTAGAAGTTTTTCAGAAAAGTTTATAAGTCGCGCGTCCGCCAATTGTGTGTCTAACGGTAATTTATATTTTGTAAAAAAGAGCCGTAATGCCCTAGTGGCTTTTTTTTCTCCCAAAAATCGGATGAGCATATTCTTGATGTCCGCCACATATGCTTCTCCTTTCCAAACAAGCGCACTGTCCTGCAAGGCGGAAAAATTTTTACTGTCCACAAACATTTCTGCATAATTACGCTCTCTATAATTACCTTTTGAAACAAGTGAAAACACTAAATAAGCTAGCAGATTAAAAAAGATGCTCCAAAAAAAAGCGTGAGCAGGTGGACTCAAAAAGTCAATGCCGAATAAAGCATATGGCTTTAATGCTTCAATACCATAAAGGCCATGTTGGGTAAAATCATCCGTACCACTGTAGGCGGCCAAAGTAAATGGAAGTACAAGGGTATAAACCGTAATAAAAAAACCGATTATAATACCAGTTATAGCTCCTTTTGATGAACCTCGATTCCAAAAAAGACCAATAAAAAAAGAAGGGGCAAGTTGACCAATAATGGTAAACGATATTAAACCTATGGCGTATAACGACAATTCTCTTGAGAATGAAACATAAAAAAGATAGGCTATGATAATTATAGAAAAAATAGAAATACGGCGTATGTTCTTAATATATCTTTCATTTAGTTCTGTATGGCTTCTAATGAATTTTTCCAAAAAGCCATATGGAATAATTAAGTTGTTGCTTACCATGGTTGATAAGGCTAAAGTTGACACCACAACCATAGATATTACCGCAGAAAACCCTCCTAGAAAAACCAAGGTAGCCAGAAAAGAATTCCCATGTTCCAGTGGTAGGTGTAAGGTGTAATATTCCGCATTTACATTGTCTCCAAAAGTTAACTTACCGGCCCAAGCAATAAAAATCACAAAAACATTGAATGCTAAAAGATAGAGAGGAAACAACCAAATAGCTTTCTTTAAATACTTTTCCCTATTATTTTCCAAAACGGAAACCTGAAATTGACGGGGCAATAGAAAGATAGCCATGAAAGCCAGTGCAATTGTAAAAAACCAGTTAAAACCATCTTCTAACCCAGAAAGGCTGGTCAGTTCCTTCATATTGCCCAAAGCGGACATCTGTTCGTAAATATCCACTGTTCCGTCAAACAAGTAGAACGTGGTGTATAATCCAACTACTAAAAAAAATACTAACTTCAATATAGATTCAAACGCTACCGATGCAATTATTCCGGTGTGTTTTTCAGACGCATCTGCATTTTGTGTTCCAAAGAAAGTTGCAAATATGGCCAAGAGCAAGGCTACATAGAAGGTAGAGTCATGAAACGTGTTAGTTAAAATGTAGCTAGTGTTGTCAGACATTATTTCAAACGTTTCGGATACCGCTTTTAGCTGTAAAGAAATATAGGGTATGGTGCCAAAGAGGCAAACCACCGTAACTAGTGCACCTAAGAATCTATGGTTTCCATAACGTAGGGAAATGAAATCCGCAATAGATGAAATTTTATTTTGATTAGAAATCCGTATAACTTTTCTAAGCACAAGAATCCATAAGGGAGCTGCTATAACAGGGCCTAAATAAATAGGTAAAAAATCAATTCCTGAGTTGGCGGCAATTCCAATACTGCCATAATAGGTCCAAGCAGAGCAATAGACAGCTAGAGATAGAGTGTATACATAGGGATTATTTACCCATTTGCTTTTCTTTTTCTTTTCCGCCAGGTAAGCTATGAAGAAAAGTACCGCCAAATAAGTAATGATTATAACTATGATTACATAATTACTCATAATGTCGTTTTAAAACGATTCCTGAAATAATTATGGAAAGCAACCAAATTGAAAAAATAGAAAAGTAAAATGTAGGAACGCCTAGTATTGCCCCTTCAAAATTAAAAATTAGGACAAAAGGAATGTTGAACAGTAAGAACAAAGCAAAGGAAAGAACTATTAATTTTTGTTCGTGGCGTTTCTTCATTTAGAATAAGTATTGATGGTTGCAACTAATAGGTTTTACTAATTTATGAAATATAAAGCCTCTTTTCACTAATAAAATCAGCATCACCATATTTGGCAATGCTGATTTAGCTAATTAAAATTGAAACAAATCTATAATTCCAAATAAAATGGAATAATGAGATACTTTATTAATGATCGGAAGCTTCTCCTGCACCTGATGGTATTCTTATACTCTCTACCATTTCCTGTACGTTGATCGGAGGGGCCGGAGTCATTCTTGAAACTACCATAGAGATGACAATGTTTACACACATGGCAATGGTGCCGAATCCTTCCGGTGATGTTCCAAACCACCAGTCTGCACTGGTGCCGCCGCCAAACATATCTAGTTTAAACTTCATCATATAGAAAAGCATTAGAACAATACCGACTACCATACCTGAAATTGCACCTTGACTATTCATGCGTTTGTCAAATATTCCTAAGATTATTGCTGGGAAAAACGAAGCTGCGGCTAGTCCAAATGCCAACGCAACGACCGCGGCTACGAACCCTGGGGGGTTTATTCCAAAGTATCCTGCAATTAAGATGGCTACAAATATTGAGATTCTTGCAGCAGTTAATTCTCCTTTGTCCGAGATATCCGGCTTCAATTGTTTTTTGATTAAATCATGAGAGATAGAAGTAGAGATTACCAAAAGCAACCCAGCAGCGGTAGATAGGGCAGCGGCAAGACCACCTGCAGCAACTAGTCCTATGACCCAGTTAGGAAGATTTGCTATTTCTGGATTAGCTAGTACCATAATATCACGATCCACATAAAGCTCGTTTTCGGCATCACTTGGGTTGGAAATCATTCGCTGACCGTGTGTTCCCCTGGCTTCAGTATAGATAGGTTTTTTATCAGCTAAAGCACTTCCGGCAACGTATTGAATTTTGCCATCACCATTTTTATCGGACCAAGCTATCAGACCTGTGTTTTCCCAGTTTCTGAACCATTCTGGAATTTCTTTGTACTCCTTATTACTTACCGTTTCAATTAAATTCGTTCTGGAAAATACGGCAATTGCTGGAGCAGTAGTGTATAAAATGGCAATAAGTAATAAAGCATACCCTGCGGATTTACGGGCATCTTTTACTTTGGGTACTGTAAAGAAACGTACAATTACGTGTGGCAGCCCAGCTGTTCCCGTCATAAGCGCTAAGGTAATAGCAAAAACATCCCATGTACTTTTCGTACCGCTTGTGTACTCGTTAAAACCAAGTTCTGTGTGCAATTTATCTAATTTATCCAAAAGAAATTCTCCGCCTTCTACCGTACCTCCCATTCCTATTTGAGGAATAATATTTCCGGTCATTTGCAATGAGATAAAAAATGCCGGTACCATGAAAGCAAAAATCAGTACACAGTATTGTGCTACCTGAGTGTATGTTATTCCCTTCATCCCCCCTAAAAGGGCAAACGTTAGAACAACCGTCATTCCAATGATTACACCTACATTAATATCAACCTGTAGAAATTGGGAAAAAACAATACCTACACCTCTCATCTGACCTGCAACATAGGTAAACGAAACGATTAAAGCACAGATTACAGCAACCGTTCTTGCCGTGTTCGAGTAGTATCTGTCACCAATAAAATCTGGCACGGTAAATTTTCCGAACTTTCGTAAATATGGGGCTAGGAGTAGGGCCAATAGCACATATCCACCTGTCCAGCCCATAAGGTAAACGGACCCGTCGTAACCTGCAAAGGAAATGATACCCGCCATACTTATGAAAGATGCGGCACTCATCCAATCTGCTGCTGTGGCCATACCATTTGCCCAAGGGGAAACGCCACCACCTGCTACGTAAAATTCTTTAGTTGAGCCGGCTCTAGCCCAAATCGCTATTCCAAAATAAAGGGCAAAAGTAAGCCCAACTAGTAGCCATGTCCATGTTTGTACACTCATAATGTTCTATTTAAGGTTTGGTTATGGTTAATCATCAAAACCGTATTTTTTATCTAATTTGTTCATTAATCTTACGTAGACGAAAATCAGCACAACGAATACATAGATAGATCCTTGTTGCGCAAACCAGAAGCCCAGTTTAAAGCCGCCAAGTCTGATCTCGTTTAACTCTTCTCTAAATAATATTCCACATCCAAAGGATACAACAAACCATATGACAAGTAGTATAATTAAATACTTGAGGTTCTCTTTCCAATAGGCCGTGGCGTTTTCTTGTTTTTCAGACATAATTGTGTTTTTATAAATAAATCATTGCTTGAAGTGATATGATATTTGAGTCAAAAGCACCGAATTTCTGGTTCTTATACTCTAAGGTCAATTTTGAATTGTGGCCGCTCATATATGCGTTAACCCCAATACCCAGGGTATTTCTATTATCATCTACGGCATCATATGTATGGGTGCCATAACTTAAATAGGGTTGATATCTAGTCTTGGTGACATCACCTTTAAAAACATAACCTACATGACCGTACATCATATTTCCAGTACCATATGCGCTAAACAAGTAATCCTTTCCATAATCACTAGATTGAAAAACAGCGTAAGCAGTTAATGCACTACCATCTTCACCTATTGGCGTGTCATAAAAAGCATCTACGGCAAAAATTGAAACATTTTCACCGTCTAGTGTGGGGGCAATATCAGAACCTGTATTGATTACAGCTCCTTTTGGGTGTAAAAAGAACCCGGCTCCAACATTGAAGATTTTTTTCCCTCCTAGGTAAGAACCCACCTTGTAAGGTAAAAAATTAGATTCCTCATCAAGAAAATGATAGTCAAAATACCCTGCATACGTTTTACCGGCATCTTTAGAGCCTAGTAAAGCGCGACCATTGTATACGGCATCTCCGCCAGCTTCGGCAACACGACTATCTAAAGTTGTTGTTGCGGCGTCATTTATGGCTAAACGATATTGAAGTCTATCAAATTTACCTTTTACAAATATCCCTAAATGACGGGCAAATTGATCAGAAAGACCAATGGTGGCCCAGGACTGCCGGTTGTTGTCTAACGTCATCATATTTAAGGTACTTTGATTGTTTAACCTTGAAATACCGTTAAAATAATGAAGACCACCACCCACGGTATGGTTAGCTCCCAAGTTGTACTGAGCCCAAACGCCGTGAAAGAATATTTGGGACCCATCTCCTTTACCCGTGGGACTTAATGTTGAGCTGTTTAAGCTATTGAGGCCAAAATGAGTTAGGATTAGAAAGTCCTTATTAATTTGGGCAAACATTAGAATACGTGCTCTTCTTAAATTAAAATTTAATGGGCTGTTCTCATTTCCATTACCATCAAAAGTTTCATCTAAACTATAATTAGCTTGTACCTGCGCCCAAGAAATAACTCTCAGATACTTTGAGCCATCTTCATTAAATTTAAGTTTTAAACCTCCGGTATAATCAGGCGATCCTTGGGCAATCATAAATTGGGAGGACAATAAAAAAAGTCCAATCAGTAATAGAGTTTGTTTACTCATGATTAAAGAGGTTTAGTTAGTTAACAATTGATTTTGTGTGCACCGCTAAACTCTTAAAAACAATTTGTTAATTGTTTATCAATATATTTTTATGTTAAATTGATATAGTTATTCTTTAAATCGCTCCCATTTAATGAGCATAAACTTATCTCCTAGCTCTGTTACTATAACTCCTGCTCCTTTTATGTTGTCTGTATTTCTGAAGTAATCAGCAAGTTCTGAGGCGTTTAAAATTTTATAGGTTGGGTGATAATCAGAATTGTAAGGCCGTTTAATGTTGTATTTTTTTACCCAATTCATAATACTTACATGAGAAACGCCTAAAATACGTTCAATCTCCCTATAGGTAAGGCCCTCCAAATATAACTGTAGAGATTTGTTGACATAATAGACATCTATTTTCTTGCCGATTTTATTTACTGAAAAGAAATAATTACACTTTTTACATTTAAAACGTTGTCTATTATTAACTATTCCGCTTTTTATGTAACTGTCAGAACTGCAATTTGGGCATAGTTCAATTTTCATGTATATTAATTTTGCATAAATATATCAATTTAGCAATATAATATTTTAAAAATTGCTAAATATTTATTTAAAACCAATTTATTTATGAATTTAAGTAAGATAAGTTCGGGATATTTATAAAAGGGCAAGTTAACTTTCATAGTGCTGTAAAGATTTGGGGTTTATAAATTTTTTTAATTTCGGATTCTTATTTTTACGGAAACAAGAGCCCATGCTTCATTTAAAACTAGCAACAGACCCGCGTTGGGTTAATATTGTTGAAAAAAATATAGAGGAAATACTTACAGACCATGCATGGTGCGAACAAAAAGCCGCTACTAACGCTATCACTATAATTACCCTTAATTCTGAGTATCCGGATTTAGTTACGGATTTGCTTCTTTTAGCACAAGAAGAACTGGAACATTTTCAAATGGTCCATGATATCATTAAAAAACGAGGTTACACTTTAGGGAGAGAACGTAAGGACAGTTATGTTAACGAGCTTTACAAGTTTATGAATAAAGGAGGAAGTAGGGTTAAATCTATGGTAGATAGACTCTTGTTTTCTGCTATGATCGAAGCTAGGAGTTGTGAGCGTTTTAAACTGCTTTCAGCAGAAATAAAAGACCCGGAACTTTCTAAATTTTATCATGATTTAATGATCAGTGAAGCAGGCCACTATACTACTTTCATTGGTTTCGCTCGCAAATACGGTCAAGATGTAGATGTAGACAAACGCTGGCAGGAGCTAGTTGCTTTTGAGGCCGAAGTAATTAAAAACTACGGTAAGGATGAAACCATACATGGTTGAAACATGGACACTAAGTTTAAAAATTAGTTGTGTCTAACTGTTGGATTAGAAGGTTTTTGATTAATTTTTATTTGTAAGTAATTGAAAAATTGAAAGAGATACTGTTATTGTTTTAGAGCATAAACAGTATCGCATATTTTGTACAATATGATTAGCTTTCAAATCGTTATCTAGTTTCTTTTATTAACAGATAAATTAAACAGATTCGTAATATGTCCCATCTAAACATTTTCAAAAATTTTATCCTTGCTATTTTAGTTCTTGTTTTTGCTATTTCTTGTAGTAAAGACAATGCAGATCGGAACTCAATCGTAGTGGATGAAGAAACTACTACAGAAAATACTATAACCGAAGAAACTGGAGAAGACGAGAATACAGAGGAAGAAGAGGAGGTTGTAGAAGAGGAGGAAGAGATAATAGAAGGTCCTCAAGACGACCCTTATGATGAAAGTGCTTTTATAATTACATGGGAAGCTGCTTATGATCAAGATTATATCTGGATCAGAACAAATCCGGAGGTAGATACTCCTTATAACTTTACAGTAAACTGGGGTGATGGAACCATAGACACCGGATTAAGTGAGAATACTATTCATGAATATGCTAAAGAGGGCGTATATACCGTGCAAATAACCGGTGATTTTCCAGCTATTTATAACGACTCACCATATGCCAATACTAAATTGTTGACTGTGGAAAATTGGGGGGATATTAAATGGGAGAGTATGAACCGTGCATTTCAAAATTGCACGAATATTGTTTTTAATGCTACCGATGTGCCGGATTTATCTAGAGTAACAGATATGTATTTTATGTTCTATGGTGCACATATTTTCAATAGTGATTTAAGTGCGTGGAACGTAAGTAACGTAACGGATATGGACAGTATGTTTTTCAACGCTGAAGTTTTTAATCAAGATATATCTGAATGGGATGTAAGTAAAGTGACCAATATGGAGAATATGTTTAACGACGCTTTATTATTCAGTCAAAACTTATCTGGTTGGGCTACGGAAAATGTTACAGAGTGTAATTCATTTTGGTCTGATAGTTCATTGGAAGAGAGTCAACTACCAACGGCAGGAACTTGTTTTGGAGGTTAAACCAAGCCTATTTTATAGAACAATTGGGGCTACAGGAATAATTGATGTAATGGATAAGGTCCAATTGAATTTTGCTGTAGCTCATAACCGCAATAATTCTAAAAGCAAAAGCCTTGTTTCCAAACAATAACCTTTCTCAAGTAGTGTACAAAAATGAGGATGGTGAAATATAGTAAACAATTAACATGGCCTATATTGGTGATGGTGACTACCCAAAAACAGCAACAGTTTCATCTGTTTCCACAGATGGTGGTGATAACGAAACTTACTTGACAACCTTAGCGTATGTAGATGAATAAGAATTATAATATTTTAAATGATAGAAAGCAGCCTACAGGCTGTTTTTTGTTTCTGGTTCAATTAATATAAAATCTTGTGTTCCTCAGGTTAATAGATGTATAGGATAGGGAAGTTCCGGTGGGTATAGATGAGGTGCTTTACAATAGTTCCATTTGTTCAAGAGTTGATTTTTCAGCTTAAGACACAACCCAATAAAATAATAGGAATATTTAGTAACCGCATAATTGGTTTAAAGATTATTTGCCTACTAACTTTAAAAGGGCTTCTTTGGTCAGGCTAGTTTCCCAAGCTAAACGCTCTCCTTTTTCATATTTAAAGTACGTATAGGTTTTACTGTCCTTTGCATAACGAATATGTTCACCATCATAGAAATCATTGTTAAGAATTACACCTGTTGCTAAAAGCTTATTGTCTACATAAGAATACATGGTTACTTCACCATCAACAAAAAGCTCTTCTGGGTTAAGGAAATTTTTGTATGTAAACTGATTAATATGTTTTAAACTAGGATATGCCTTTAATAATATTCCTTCTTTTTTCAAGGTGATAACTAATTTAGATTCAACTAATGAATAATTGATATCATAGCGCGCTTCATGATAATTAATGTCGATTGTAGTTATTTTATTTTTATCATATTCTAGTGTGCCTGCTGACACATTAACATCAGAGTATACTTCAACTTTTGCTTTAGTTTGTTCTTCATTCAAATATGTACCTCTGAACATCACTAAATCTGCATCTCTTTCTGCAACCGTAAATCCGGTATCCGTATAGATAACCGTATTTCGTATTTTTTGATTTAAATCATCTTTTGTTACTATTGTTTTAACAAGTTTTCCGTTTTGGTATTCGTGAAAATGCAACCTGTCTTCTGTATGCTCCATAAACCTGCCCTGGTACGGTCTACCAGATTTATATTGCATAGAATCTACAACTACTAGGGTTTGATAATCGTTAAAACCTACGTATTGCGCTCCAAATATTTCCCCATTCTCATAATGGGTGAATGAGGCTAGTATAGGTTCGAATTTAAAAAAATCACCATTATATGGTTTGCCATTTTTGTACACGCCTTTGGCAATTTCTCCATTTGAATTTTTTAAGTGAGGGTATGATTCGGTTAAAATAATTCCCTTATCGTATTCTGCCTGTCTGCCTATAACTTCTTCGAGCCTTGTTTCAGTGATTTCTTTTTCAATCCCTTGTTTTAGACCGTTTTTGTACGTTGTAAACGTATGGTCATGTATAACGGTACCCTTTATAGGTTTCCCTTTTTTATAGATACAAGTGGTCTTCCTGTCTAAGTCCTTTTCATAGAACTCAATTAATCCATGGCGTTGATTTTTCTTATAAATACCACTAATAGTTAAATCTCGATTATTTTCGTCTTGCTCTAAAAAAACACCTTCTTTAATTCCATTTTTATAGGTGGTAATTTCTTCACTATAAGCTATGTATTGAACACCGTTGTACGGTAGTTCATTTTTAAAGGTTAATGCATAGGTTTTACCTTTTGCAATAATAGATTGTGCGCTAACAATTCCGTTTTCGTAAGTGGTGCTACCAGTAAAAACTAAAGTATCATTTTTATAATCAAAATTGAAATTGTCTATTTTAACAATAAGCCCTTTTTCATAGTGCGTTTTGGTATAGTTGTCACAAACTTGACCCGTGTACGGATTCCCTTTTTTATAAATACATTCGCAAATATCTCCATCTATAAGATTACTTTTGACCTTTCCAGTAAGTAAATCATTTTCATATGCTTGTTGTTCTACAACTTCACCTTCGTAGTTATACTGAGTAAACATTCCATGTTTTTTTCCATCCTTAAATGAAGAAAAAGACAAGCTGTAGGGATTATAAAAAGTTCCGTTCCAAGGTTTATGGTCCTTGTAGATTCCCTTTGCCACTTCTTTACCATCCTGCAAGTAATAGGCGCTTTCCCCGTTTTTGTCATTGTTTTTAATATGTTCATATGACTTTACTTGCTCCAAGTTATCAGAATAGAATGAAGTTTGTTTACCATCTAACCTGCCTTCCTTGTAGCTAGAAATTTTATTTTCATAACTATCTACGAATTCACCATCCCAATGTTCTCCATCTTTATTTATTCCTCTAGTGATTGCTTCTTTTTTTCTTGAGTATCCTATTTCCTCACCTTCTAATTTTCCGTTGACATATGTTTTTAAGTTACTGTAGTTAAAGACAGTTCCGTTATAAGGTTGGTCATCTTTATAATCGACTTTTGAAAACAATTTACCATCGTCAGAAAAAGTAGCATACTCACCATTTAATTTTCCATTTTTAAAATGCATATAGTCTTCTAAACCTAAGGCATCATCTTCTTTATTGATGAAAAATGTGGCTAACATTCCGTTTTTTATATTTCCATTTATATATTGATTTTCCCCTATTTTATTTCCTTTTTTATCAAAATATAATGTTATATCAATACTGTCATTCTGTTGTAATTTCTGTTGCGCTAGTTGATCGGAGTCTTCATAAAATATTTGCTGACCAATACGCTTACCTTCTTTGTAAATGGGTATGTAACCATTAAAACAGCATGGGTGAATAAAAGTACCTTCCCAACCTTCATCATTTCTATATTCGCCCTTGGCTCTTAAAAATCCGTTTTGGGAGTAGACCAATGATTCTCCGTTAAGTTTACCATTAGTGTAATGCCTACTTTCTAAAAGCTGACCATTTTCATGGTACCATTGTATTTTTCCTTGATTAATTTCATCTTCAAGGTTTGACCAATAGCCATCCATCTGAATGTTTCCGCTTATGAAATAGTCTTTTACATGATACAGATCACCCTCCTTTTCTAGTGGTAACGGTCTAAAAAACGATGCATTAGCTTTTTCGGTTCTATGCCAATCAGCGTCAAAATAGAGCGTGTCTTGTTGTGCCGTTATTTGGATAGTAAAAACTAAAAAGAGTAGGGGGAGTATGCTTTTCATTATAGTTAATGTTTGGTTTTAATTAGTTGTACTAATTGCTGTTTGGTTATATTTTTTTGATCTTCAACCAATTTACCTTTCTTATACAAGTTAAAGTTATAGCTGCCATCTTTGTTTATATTAGTTGTAACACCGTTGTACTCTCTGCCTTCTTTATACATACATGTGGCAATAGGAGTTTCTTCACCATCTAAATAAAAACTTGCCGGACCATCACCAAAATAAAATAGTCGAAGCCAGTCTTGAACATCACTAGGTTTTATAATATGCGCAGGTTTAAGTGTACTTTCAAACTTAATCAGCATATTTTCTAAGTCAAAAACTAGATTTATTTTATTCAAAGAAATACTTTCTATGGTAACGTTTGTGCCATATTCCTTAAATGAAAATGAAGCATTTGAAATTCCTTTTTTTGAAAATGAAAATCTTCCCATTTCATTTCCATTGCCGGTAATAATTGCGGTTCCTGCACTAGAATCGGTATTTATATAAGTTACTTCACTAGAATAATTGGTCGTGTTATTAGAAGATCGTTCATTAGTAGTTTTATAGCCTTCATTGGTATACCTAACTATTGCATTTGGCTTTTTACTAAGACCCCATGTAAAAATATTGGTCTGTATTAAACTTCCATTTTCATAAAGGTGTTCTAGGGTATCGCTATGGTATATTTCAATTAGATTGCCTTGAAATGGTTTTCCGTTTTTATAGCTTACACTATCTAAAACTACCTGCATATTAGAACCCATGGTAGTATAGTATTCCATGCCCGATTTTTTACCGTTTTCATAATGACTTACAGATTGATAGCTACTTTTCGTTTCTGTATCAGGTAGGTTAATAGCTAGGGTCGTTAAAAAATCTCCTGAAAAAGGCATGTTGTTTTTATAGGTACCTACAAGACTGTTTTTGTCTTTGAAAGGGAGAAAAATAATTTCGCTTAGGATTTTTCCGTTTTTATATTGAATCACTTTTTCTATTGAATTCTCTTTGAAATTAACCACAGTTACTTCTCCATTTTTCTTGCCTTTTTTATAGCTAGTAAGTGTGTACTTCTCAGGGAAATAGTTTTTGTCGATTTTTTCTAGTGTGGCAAAGCTACCTTCAAACGGAATGCCGTTTTTATAGCTGCCCTCAGCAATTAAATCTTCATTGTAATAGAATTTTCCTTGATGAAGTTTACTGTCTTTATATTCGTAGTTAGCTTTAAATTTCTGAGAGATGTATTCCTCTTTTAATTGTTCGCCTTCGTTGTAGGTGTTGCGGGTATAATTAGTGCCGCCAGAATACTCATAAAATACTCCGGTAAAAGGTTTGTTCTTATTGTACAGTCCTTCTGCTATTAATGTACTTTCTTCAAAGTATTTAATTTGACCATGCAGCTTACCATCTATATAGTTTCTACTAATACTATCAAAAGGAGAATTATAAGCACCATAAGCTTGCATAGGCATTTCTAGACCATGTTTTAGTCCGTTTTTATAAGATATAATGGTGTCTTTGTAAATTGCAGTACCATCAATTGGTTTTCCATTTTGGTAGGTGCAAAATGTACTTGTCTTACTTTGTAAATTTTCAAATTCTATTTTTCCTTCGTAAACGCCTTGGTTATAATTACCAGATGCTATATAGCCCTTATATTTCTTGTTAATTCGAAAAGGACCTTCTTTTGTACCATTTTTAAAAGTGGTTAGGCTACCCGATATACGATCATAATCTTGACCAGAATATGCCTTGCCATTTTTATAAAGTAGCTCGTATGCTTCTCCGTTTAGGTTGACAAATTTTTTAGTTTTCTCTTTATCTTTAAACAACTGAATTTCTATTTTTTCATCTTCATTTTCAGAATTGTAAGAGGTTAATTTTACCAATTGTCCATCTATATACCCATAAACGTCATAACCTTTGCATTCTTCACCGTTGAAAGGTTTTTGATTTCTATACTCACATTCACATGTTTTGGTTTTAAAAAGCCCCGTACTTACAACCCTGCCTGAAACCTTACCATTAACATATTCACGTATGGAAATTATTTTTCCTTGTTCATTGAAGGTGGTGAGCGGACCATGAAAAACGCCTTCTTTATATGAGGCGATTTTGCGCGTATATTCATTGTAAAATGAACCGTTATATGACATTCCCGCCTTATTTATACCTCTAGCTTTTTCTTTACCGTCTTCGTAATAGGAAATTTCTTCGCCTTCTTTTAAACCATCGCTAATAGCATACTTCTGCTTTTTTTGACTAAAATTTAAATCATAGTATGCTGTGGTGAAACCGTCATTTTTTCCGTCTGTGTACGTGGTTTTTTCTGTTTGTGTATTGGCAAATTCTCCACTAAAT
>ENA-ORXM01001855-ORXM01001855.1-marine-metagenome-genome-assembly--contig:-NODE-1855-length-27220-cov-4.203109_pt1 | contig 27220 bp, 27 predicted proteins | sample MGYA00237867_ERZ511480 | MGnify/ENA primary metagenome ERZ511480 (study PRJEB26309, sample SAMN06266103) | marine metagenome | isolation source: Algal blade | place: United Kingdom:Sidmouth, United... | reverse complement strand
TTAGGGGTTTATAACGTCCCCCCGGCAAACCTGCCCGAATCGGGGAGACTTTGTTCGCCGTATCTAGACGCTTGGCGCGGCGGGCGGCTCGAGCGTTGCCGCGGCGGTGGGGGCGCTCAGGCATAGTGAGTTGGGGGACAGCGAGTCGGGGGACCGGAGTTGGGGGACCGGGGTCGGTAAGCTGACATTTAGCTTCGTCCTCTGGGTCTTTTGTGTTCAGGGTCGAAAAGGGGCATGGGTACGATTTTAGCCTTGCAGCGCGTTCCAATAACCGAAATTTCAAGCTCATTACCCTGGCTGGCGTATTGGCTACCGACATAGCCCAGGGCAATATTCCTTTCGAGCCAGTGACCGTACTCACCTGACGTGACAACGCCTATGATTTCATCCCCTAAATAAATGGGGTCGCCTGTGTGGGCGGGGGCGACGTCATTATCTATAATCATACCGACGAGCTGTTTGGGTAGGCCCGCTGCCTTTTGTTCTAGCAACGCGTCGCGTCCCAGAAAATCTCCCTTATCAAGGGCAACAAAGGGGCTCAGGCCAGACTCGAGTGGTGTGAACTCGCTCGATAAATCCCCCTTCCAGGCGAGGTAGCCCTTTTCCATACGCATACTGTCGGTGGCCCACAGGCCGAAGTGGACAAGTCCGTGCGCCTCACCTGCTTTTAAGACGCGCTCGTAGACAGACTGGGAATATTCGCTTGGCATGTGCAACTCGTAGCCGAGTTCGCCTGTAAAACTTACGCGCAGGGCGAGCACGGGGGCCATGCCGATGGTGATTTGCCGTGCGCCTAGCCAAGGAAAGCTTTTGTTCTCGAGGGGTGAAGCTGTGACGCTAGCAAGGATGTCGCGTGATTTGGGTCCGGCTAGATGCAGCGCCGTGTGGCTTCCGGTCAAATTTCTAAAGCTTACCCCTTCGCTAGGCATATGCTGCGTGAGCCAATCTCTATCAAAAAACTCAGCGGCAGCGGCGCTCAGCCACAGAAATTTATCGTCGGCTAAACGCGTTAGCGTGGCCTCGCTTAGCAAACGGCCCTTGTCGTCACAAAAATAAGCCAGGCCAATGCGGCCCACCTTGGGCAGTTTGCTACAGCTAAGCCCGTCTAAAAACTGAGCCGCTTTAGGACCTGAAATCTCAAACCGCGTAAAGCCAGAAATCTCAGTGATGCCAGCGTGTTCGCGCACCGCCTTAACTTCTTGCCCCACAAGCTCGTGATGCGGCGTGTCGAAGCGGAAACTGGGTTTGTGCTCTACGGGCTTGGCAGGGTCGTTGAAATACATGGCGCGTTCCCACCCGTTGATGGTGCCGTAATACGCACCTTTTTGCCTAAAGGTTTCGTACAGGGGTGTCGTTTTTGCGGGGCGACCTGCCGGACGAAATTCGCCAGGTAAGTGAAAGACAAACTCTAGCTGGTATTCTTCAACCGCTTTTAAAGCCGTGTAATTCACTGTAGCGTGCTCACCAAAGCGGCGCGGGTCGAGTACCCAACTGTCCCACTCCGATTCACCGTGAATGATAATTTCAGCGAGTATTTTACCCAGGCCACCACCCTCACCAATGCCAGCACGCAGACCCAAACAAGCGTAAGCGTTGCGCACACCAGGAATTTTTCCGATGAGGGGCAAACCGTCTGCCGAATAGGTGATGGGTCCGTTGACCATATGACCGACACCGACGGTCTCGAGGGCGGGCATACGCTCGACAACCCGCTCGAAGTTGTCCGTCAAGCGGTTCATGTCGTTGGGCAGCAGCGCCGAGGTGAAGTCATCGGGAATGCCCTGCATGCCCCAGGTTCGGCAAGCTTGCTCGTAAATACCAAGTAGCAGACCGTTATGCTCCTGACGGCAGTAAAAGTCGTCACCGGGGTCACGCAGCAGCGGCACGCGTTTGCCAAAGTTCGCAATTTCAGGAATTTCTCCTGTAATCATGTATTGGTGCTCCATTGACATGACCGGGTGCTCTACGCCTATCATGCGGCCCACTTCGTTCACGCGGTAGCCCGTCGCGTTGATGATGACCTCACACTCGATCGCGCCTTTGGGCGTTTCGACTATCCACTCATCATTCTTCTTTTGTTTTAGACCAATGACAGGGGTGTACTTGTAAACCTCTGCACCGAGTTTTTTAGCCGCGTGCGCTAAGCCTCGAGTCAAATTACTGGGGTCGATGTCGCCATCAACAGGGTCCCATAAGCCGCCCACCAAGCCCTCTACATTTAAAAGAGGATGAAGCGCCGCCATCTCTTCAGGCGTGATGACTTCAAAGTCAACGCCCATCCCCTTTGCCATGCCGACAAAGTGATGGTAGCCGTCCAGGTGGTCTTGCGTGTGGGCTAGGCGAATACCACCGTCATTTTTGTGATAGCCCATTGGAAAGTCGGGGTCGTCATTTAACTCGGTGTAAAGGTCAGTTGAATACTTCTTGAGCCCAACCATCGTTTGCACGGTGCCAAACTGCGTTACCTGCGCGGCGCTGTGCCAGGTCGTACCACTCGTCAACTCATCACGCTCGAGCAAGACGCTATCGGTCCAACCGTATTTTGCCAGATGATAGAGCACGCTGGCACCGCCAACACCTCCGCCAATGACCACTGCTCGTGCCCGTGATTTCATTCCTGTCTCCTAACTGGTGTACACCACTTTGTTTTGCCTGAGTATACCCGAGGACGGTGCAAAGCGCTACGGGATTATCGTCTTCGCTCTAGTCTCGAGCGTAGGAGAAAAGCAGCGGGGCCATTTGCGTTGTGAAACGGAACTTGTCGCCACGATAAAGGTCTTTACCGAATTCTACAGGCTGCCCCTCCGTGTCGAAAGACAATCTGCGCTCGAGCATGAGCGGGCTACCCTGTGTAATGCCCAGAAGCCCGGCTTCGGTTTGACTCGCCACCACCGGCTCTAAGCTTTGCTCGGCCTGCTCGACCCTGACACCGTACTCGGTTGCCATAATCTCGTAACCAGAGCGTTCCGTATGGTCGTACTGTTCAAATTTGGGAAAGCGACGTGCCGAGACGAAAAAGCGCTCGAGCATAACGGGTTCTGTGCTTATAAGTCGGATGCGGTAGATAGAATAGACAGTCTCTGACTCTCTGAGTTTGAGTTTTTCTGCGACAGTTTTGCTTGCAACTTGCTTCTCGAAATGAATAACCCTGTCACCTGGAGCGAAACCCTGCTGCCGCATAGCGAGGGTAAAGGGAACGAGTTCTGCCGCCCGGCGCTCGAGCTTTGGCAACGCGACAAAGGTGCCGCCGCCGTGCTGTCGGTTGATAACACCTATACTTTCCAAATGACTAAAGGCGCGCCTAATCGTAAGGCGGTTGACCCCAAGGGTTTCACTGAGTTTGCGCTCACTCGGCAGTTTATCGCCCGCCCTAAACTCGCCTGCGCCAATACGTTCACGTAAGCTTTCAGCAATTTTTAGATAGATGGGGGATGGTTTTGGGGGCATAAGTAAAGCTTTTAAAAAGGGGTTTTTCGCTTACGTTAAGAAGAAAGAAAGGCTAGCTCGAGGGTTTTTCTCTTGATAACACTACAACCAGACACGTTTTTCACCCAGAATCTCGAGGGCGCTACCAAATGACATTTTCTCAACCGATTCGTACCTCTGCCCCTCTGGCAAACAGTTGACTATCCACGTTTGGTTTTGAAGGTCAGCCACCCAATATTCCTTTATGCCCACCTGAGCGTAAAGTTTGCGTCTGCGCCCCAGGTCTAGCTCGAGGGAGGTATTTGAAACCTCGATAAGTAAGTAGATATCTTCAGGCGTGGGGCGGGCCTTAGAGTAATCCTTTTTCTCAACGAGGACAATGTCAGGGTGGGGCAACCACTCAGACAAGCCGATATCAACGGCGTTTTGTACACGCACCAATGCCTTGTCGAAAAAAGCATGGACAAGTTCATTACTTAGTTGGTCAATCGTAAATTCATGGGCGGGGGTCGCGGGGGTCATGTCAACAATCACTCCGTCCAGCAACTCTACGCGCTGGTCATGGAACAGACCTGCCTGCACCATCGCTGCAAAGTCATCTACCGTAAAGCTGTAGGGCTTAATCATGAATCTAGCTTAGCAAACCCTAACGGCGCACAGCCGCTTTTTTCTGTTTTCCAGGCAAGTTGACCATCTTGACATCTTTACCCTGCAACTTCGCCTCGACCTCACGGATGCGGTCACGAATAGCGGCGGCGCGTTCAAAGTCAAGTGCTTCGGAGGCTTCCCACATTTCTGTCTCGAGCATCCCCAACTCTTGTTTAAGGTCGTCCATAACAAGCTCGCGTTCCCACGGAGCCAGTTTCTCGCCGGTATCGACCTCTTCTTCACCGCGAATAACCTCGCGGATACTCTTAATAATCGTTTCGGGGGTAATGCCATGTTTTTCGTTATAGGCAAGCTGCTTTTCGCGGCGACGGCTCGTTTCGCTAATCGCGGCCTCCATCGCGGCACTGACAACATCTGCGTACAAATAGACCTCGCCGCGCACGTTTCTAGCGGCGCGTCCAATGGTTTGAATGAGACTGCGTTCGCTACGTAAAAAGCCTGTTTTGTCGGCGTCTAAAATAGCTACGAGGGAAACCTCTGGCAAGTCGAGACCCTCCCGTAACAGGTTGATGCCGATAAGAACATCGAAGTGCCCCAAACGCAAGTCACGGATGATGACCTGGCGCTCAATCGCCTCAATATCCGAGTGCATATAGCGTACCTTGATACCTTGCTGCGCTAAATACTCGGTCAGGTCCTCCGACATTTTTTTGGTCAAGGTCGTTACGAGAACGCGTTCGTTTTTCTCGGCGCGGTCGCGAATAGCAAAGAGTAAGTCATCGATTTGTCCACGGCTCGGTTTGACAGTGATGTTGGGGTCGATAAGCCCGGTGGGGCGAATAACCTGCTCGGCGACGTGGTCGCTATGCTCGAGTTCAAACGCGGCGGGCGTCGCGGAAACAAAGACAACCTGTCCGACACGGTCAAAGAATTCATCTTGTTTCAAGGGACGGTTGTCAAGCGCAGCGGGCAACCTAAAACCGTAGTCCACCAGTGTTTGCTTACGCGCCCGGTCGCCGTTATACATCCCGCGAATCTGACTAACCATATTGTGCGACTCGTCCATAAAGACGATAAAGTCATCAGGAAAGTAGTCAATCAACGAGTGCGGCGGCTCGCCGGGTTGGCGGCCATCTAGGTACCTCGAGTGGTTCTCAATGCCGTTGCAGTAGCCAAGCGTGCGCAACATTTCGATGTCGTACATGGTGCGCTCTTTAATGCGCTGCTTTTCTAATAGCTTGTCGTTTTTCTCGAAAAAGTTAATTTGGGTTCCCAGGTCGTACTCGATTTGTTTGATAGCAGGCTCGAGCTTGTCAAACGGTGTGACGTAGTGTTTCGCGGGGAAAACGGTGGTGGTCTCTAACTCTTGGGTTTCATTACCCGTGATGGGGTCGGTCATCACCAGGCGGTCTACCTCGTCACCCCACAACTCGATACGCAAGGGGTTCTCTTCGTAGGCAGCCCAAATCTCTACCACGTCACCCTTGGCACGGAAGCGACCTGGGGCCAGCTCGATGTCATTGCGCTCGTACTGCTGGGTAATCAGGCGGCTCAAAATATCGTCTCGGCTTATCTGTTGCCCGACCTTTAAAAGTAGGTTGAGATTCTTATACTCGTCCGGTGAACCTAAACCGTAAATCGCTGATACTGAAGCGACCACAATGACATCTTTTCGCGTCAGCAAGCTGCGCGTGGTGGAGTGGCGCAAGCGCTCTAGCTCCTGGTTGATGTTGGCATCTTTTTCGATAAAGAGGTCTCGAGCAGGTACATATGCCTCGGGCTGGTAATAATCATAATAAGAGATAAAAAATTCAACTGCTGCGCTTGGAAAAAACTCTCTAAATTCCCCGGCGAGTTGCGCAGTTAGAATCTTGTTCGGTGCCAGGATAAGCGCGGGTCGTTGAACCTCTTCAATAATTTTAGCAACGGTGTACGTTTTACCCGTGCCCGTCGCACCTAAAAGCGTTTGAAAACGCAGCCCGTCACGCAATCCGTCAACCAAACCCTGAATCGCTTGGGGCTGGTCACCTTTGGGTTGAAAGGGAGATTCTACCTTGAGCGCCATACCTTATATTTTAACGTGTTTAGTGACAACCTTATGTCAGTAAGGCGATTGAAAATTGAAGATTGAAGATTGAAAATTAAAAAGCTTACGAATCCCCTCTTTTTCTTCATATAGTTAGAAATTCTCCGAAAATATTTACAATTACCGACCTTCGCAACAACTGATAACTGAAAACTTTGCTGACTTTCCACTCTAGCTCATACTTTAGTTTTTTAAGCTGAGGTATAAGTAATTATCGAAAGGAGATAATCATGCCAACACGTTCAGCTGACGCCGTATGGAAAGGTAACTTAAAAGAGGGTTCGGGGACGGTGAAAACCGAGACCGGAGCTGTTGACGGGGCGTACTCGTTTCCCTCGAGATTCCAAGATGGAAACGGAACAAATCCCGAAGAACTTTTAGGTGCGTCGCACGCCGCTTGCTATTCAATGGCACTGTCGAACATGCTCGCAGAAGCGGGGCACACGCCCGACAGCGTTTCGACCACGGCGAAGGTCCACCTCGACATGTCAGATGGTCCCAAGATTAGCAAAATCGAACTTCACACCGAGGGCAAGGTACCCGGTATCGACGCTGATACTTTTCAGGAGCACGCAGAAAAAGCAAAGTCAGGCTGCCCCATTTCACAAGCGCTCAAGTCGGTTGAGATTACGCTAAACGCGAAACTTGTTTGAGTTACGCACCCTACGCAGAGCAACGTTGAGTAAATTAAACACGTAGTCTTAAGAAGCCAGGAGTCAGTATTCAGGAGCCAGCAAAAATCTAAGCTACTGACTGCTGGCTCCTGAATACTGACTACCCATTATCAAGCACTTTTTTAAGTCAGGCTTTTATTTGCACGAGTTGAGGTAGTAAAAATGCTTTATGCTCGAGCCCCTGTGAAAAACGCAGGGGCATTTTTTATGGTTTTTTCATGTTTATCCCCTTAAGCTAGAAAGTCATGCGACTCAGCCTCTTGCTCAGCCTATTAAGTTTGATGTTGATGAGTTGCGCGCCAAGGGCGTCACGGGCAACAGCTCCTAACAATTCTCAAGCTGCGCCACTTGTTGCGCCGCGCGCCGTACCCGCCGAGTTTGCCGCTATGGTTGCCTCTGTCAACTCGGTTCGGGCAAAGGGCTATGACTGCGGCGTGGGTGGACGTTTTGGCGCTGCGCCGCCCCTCGCCTGGAACCCTGCACTTGCCCAGGCCGCAGGCGACCACAACCGCGACATGTTGGCGAACAACTTGTTCAGCCATAATGGTTCAGATGGCAGTGAACCGAGTGCGCGGGTCGAGCGTCGCGGTTATACCTGGCAACTCGTGGGTGAAAATCTTGCCTACGCAACGCCAGGGCACTTCACCCAAACATCCGTCGTAGAAGCCTGGTTAGAGAGCCCGGGTCACTGCGCCATATTGATGAACGCAGACTTCAGAGAGATAGGTGCCGCCAAACTAACGGGGACGTTTGAGTTTTGGACGCAGGTTTTCGCGACTCGCCAATAGTCCAGAACGATAGGTTTAGCAATAGGTCTAAACAACAGGTTTAGGAGTGACCCATGAAACAACTTATCATCACTTTAAGCTTTCTGTTTTTAGCTGCATGCAGCGCCCCAACGAACCCCAACCTGAGTCCGCAACCTCCGCAAACAAGTGAGACACCGCCTAGCACGGAACTCGAGACCCTCCTAACTTTAGTCAATGAAGCAAGAGCTGCGGGTCAAACCTGCGGCAGTCAAACCTACCCAAGTGCGCCTGCCCTTAGCTGGAACGCTACTCTGGGTGTTACGGCGCAAAAACACAGCGAAGATATGGCAGCGGCGGGCACCATGAGCCACGAAACGCCCGACGGCGCGATTCACTATAAAAGGGGCTCGAGTCCCTTTGACCGCATGAAACAAGAGGGCTATGATTTTCAGACGGCGGCTGAAAATGTTGCCTGGGGCTACTCGAGTCCGGAAAGTGTGAATAGGGCGTGGTTAGACAGTCCAGGTCACTGCAAAAATATGATGGGTGCTTCGTTCACGGAGATGGGGTTGGGTCTCGAGGGGACATACTGGACGCAGGTGTTTGCAAGGCCCAGGTAGGACTCTTAACGCATGAAGAAACAGTACATCCGATAGACACCAACGTTTGCTGTAGGGGCGCACGGCCGTGCGCCCCTATTAACCGGAACAAACATTAATGTCGCTTCTCAAAAACCTGTCGTCATGAGAGGAAATGCTCCTTTGCTTCCCACATTTGCTTTACTTCACCTTGGGATTACAAGTCAAACATCATGTACGTCTCGTTGCAGATATGGCTAGAAATATTAACTTAGTGCGTTAAAGTAAATGGGTGAAAATCCTCCACACCGCCGACTGGCACGCCGGGCGCAGTTTGCACGGCGTGGACCGTACACCCGAAATCCGCGAAGTCTTGCAAGAAATTGCCGAGATTGCCCTCACCCAAGCGGTCGATTTAATTATCGTCGCGGGTGATATTTACGACAATAAAAACCCTGGCGCAGACGCTGACGCCGCCATTTACGAATTTTTTATGACAACGGGCGCAGCGGGTATTCCGAGTGTGCTCATCGCTGGAAACCACGACTCGCCCTCCCGTCTCGACGCTATTAGCCACCTGCTCAAACTGACCAACGTTCACGTGGTCGGTCATCCGCAAGTTGCGGGTAGTGGCGGGGTTTTTGACCTGAATATTGACGGTGAGGTTGCTCGAGTCGCAGCGCTCCCCTTTGTCTCAGAGCGGCGCATTGTTAAAGTGGCTGAGCTTTTAGAGGCTGACCCTGGACAGTGGATTGAAAAGTATCAGGAGGGCATGCGCAAACTTATTGGTAACTTGAGCGCCCAGTTTTCAAACGATGTGGTGAACCTGCTCGTCATGCACGGGACGATGGACGGCGCGACCCTCTCAAACTCGGAATATACGTTTCACTGTACCGATACTTACGCCCTCTCAGGCGATATTTTTCCCGCGACGACCAATTACGTGGCGATGGGTCATATTCATAAACCGCAGGGCATAAGTGGTGTGCCGGAGCAAGCGGGGCGCTACGCAGGTAGTATTTTGCAACTTGATTTTGGCGAACAAGGTGATGATAAGTTTGTTTATATTGTCGAGGCGCAGGCGGGTAAACCAACCGAGCTTTTAGAGGCCGTACCCCTTAAAGCAGGGAAGCGTTTACAGCGCTTGAGCATGGACCTACCGACCTTTGAAAGCCGCGTGGCTGACCTGGATATGGCGGCGGCCTGGTACAAGCTGAAACTCAAACTCGAGGCTCCCCGCCCCGGTCTAAAAGACCGCATCAAGGCCGACTATCCCACCATCCTCACCGTCGAAGTCAACTTGCCCGATGTCGAGCGTGAAGAGGAGGAAACGGTGGACTTAGCCCAGCTCAATTTACTCGAGGCGTACGCGCAGTACCACCTTGAAAAACGCGGACAACTGCCGCCTGATGATTTAGAGAAAGCCTTCAAAACCCTTTACGAAGAGGAAGAAGCTACAGGGTCTGAGGTTGCTGCGTGACGCCGCTGCGACTCGAGCTAGGCGGCTTTACCGTCTTCCGCGAGAAAACGAGTGTCGACTTCGACGGGCTCGAATTGTTCGCCATCGCTGGCCCGACAGGGTCAGGGAAAAGCACGATTTTAGACGCCCTCACTTACGGTTTGTACGGGCAAACGGCGCGGCTGGGGCGAACAGGGTTGGATGTACTTATTAGCCCAGGCTTAACCCAAATGTTTGTCACGCTCGAGTTTAAAACAGCCCAGGGAACTTACCGCGTGACACGCACCGCTGACCGTAAACCGAGCGGCAACGTGGTGCGTAACACGCGCATTGAGCAGTTGGGTGATGGTGCCAAATGGACGCAGCTTGCTGAAAGTGAAAAACTCAAAGACGCCGATACGAAGCTCGAGACCCTTATAGGTCTCGACTACGACGGCTTTACCCGCTCGGTGCTGTTACCGCAGGGTGCGTTCGATGAATTTTTAAAAGGCGACACGACTAAGCGCCGCAAACTGCTCGTCAACCTGCTCGGCTTGGACCGCGTTGAACAGATGCAAAAAGAGGCGGGCCGCCGTTACCGTGACGCTGAGAATACGGTCAAGGGTATTACCGAGCGCCTCGAGCAAGACTACGCGGGTGCCACGCCCGACAAGCGCCGCACCTTAAAAGATGCCCTCGAGACTCTAAAAAAGCAGCGGCTCGAGCTGAGTGAGAAACAAACCGCCCTAGCTGACAGCTTGAAAGAATTAGATGAGGTCAAGAGCTTATTAGATGAGCGCACTAAGCTCGAGAAAATGCTTGAAGGTTTGAAGCAAAAAGAATCCGAGATGACAGACACGCGCTCACGGCTCGAGCTGGCTAAACGGGCGCAGCTCATCGCGCCGCAGATTGCGCAGTTAGAAGGTTTGCGCGCCAAGGTCGAAGGGGCGCAGCGTGACGCCAAAACGTTACAAGAAACCTTGGCGAAGAAACAGGCCGAGGTAGCTGAGGCTCAAACGTCACTTAAAGGGGCGAAGGAAAGGCTCGATAAGCGAATACCAGAACTCGAGACCAAACTCACCTCTCTAGCCGGGGTTGCGCCGCTCATGTCGCAACTGAAAGCTCGAGGGGGTTCACTTGATTTGACGTCGCAAGTTCGAGACGGCGTCAGCTATTCAGACGAAGCTTGGGACGCACTGCGCCAGCGCGAGATGCAACTACCCAACTTAAAAACCGCGCAAAAAAATCTTGCTGAGGCCGAGCGCACGCAGACGAATTTAAACAAGGAAATAGATACCCTACAGTCTCGCGAAAAATCACAGCAAGCTGAGTTGGCTAAGACCTTGGAAGAGGGAAAAGAGGCTAAGGCGCTATGGGAAGATGCCAAGGCGACCTATGAACGCACTGTTCTCGAGGACCGTGCTGGGGCCTTGCGTGAGCACCTCCATGTGGGTGATGCCTGTCCCGTCTGTGAACAAACGGTACAAACCTTGCCCTCTAAAAATGAAACAAACTTAGCTGACTTAAAAGAGGCAAGCGAACGCGCCGAAAAGCGGCGCAATGATTTGCTCGAGACTTATCAAAAACTCAAACCTGAGGTCGATACGTTAGCAAACCGCATCAAAGACAAGTCGGAGGCGCTTAAAAACGTACAAGAACAAACGGTTCAAATGACCGAGCAGGTTCGTACGCTTAAAGCGTCCCTTTCACTCGCTGAAGATGCGGATGTCAGCCAGCTCGAGAGTCGAATTTCTGAGGACAAGATTTCCCTCCTCGCGGCACTCGCTGCGCATATTCACGCGCAAACGGGCGGGGAAGACCCTGCGCAGGCACAAAAAACCTTGCAAGGCGAAAAGCGGCAGCTCGAGACCCATCTCAAAACCGCAGAAGCCGCTCACCAAACGGCAGCTTCAGCACTTGAGCGCTTAACAACACAAAACGAAGAGCGAAGCAAAAACCTGACTGAAGCAAAAGGGGAACTTGAGAGTCTAGAAAAATCTCTAAACTCAGCCCTTAGTACCGCACAGTTCGACACGCTTATCGCAGCTAAGTCTGCCCTTATGCCGGAGCCGCAAATGGATAGGCTCGAGGCCGAACTGAAAGCCTTTGCCAGCCAGAAAGAGAGCAGTGAACGCCGCGACGTTGAGCTGCAAGCCAAACTTGCAGGTCGCACGCTTGACCCTGAGCACTATGCCGAACTGAAAACTGAGCAGGCAACCGTTCAGAAAACTCTAAGCGAAGTTCAAACTGACTTTGGACGCACTGAGCGCGACTTGCAGCATGTTGAGGAGCAGTTGGGGAAAGCCAAAGCGCTGCGCAAACAACTTACCGAACAGCAAAATATTTACGATACCTACCGCCTCTTAAGTCTCGACCTGCGCGGTAACGAATTTCAGGAGTATTTACTCAGCCAGGTGCAAGCCAAACTCGCCAGCCGCGCCTCGCACATCATCCGCGAAGTGACCGAGGGACGTTATGACTTACGGCTCGAGGACGGCGACTATCAGGTACGCGACGCCTGGACCACGGGCGAATTGCGCAACGCCAAGACCCTCTCGGGCGGTGAAACCTTTATTGCCAGTCTTGCCCTCGCCCTCGCCCTTTCCGATACCATTGCAGGCAGTCACGCGCTCGGCGCACTGTTTTTAGACGAGGGCTTCGGCACCCTCGACCCTGAAACCTTAGACGGGGTAGCGCAGGTGCTCGAGAACCTCACCAAAGAGGGCCGCGTCGTCGGCGTGATTACCCACGTGCGCGAACTGACCGAGCGCTTACCCGCACGTCTGACCGTGCGCAAAGGCGTTGAGGGGTCAAGCTTGAGTTGGGATTTGTAAGAAATGTAGGGGCAGCCCCGTGTGGCTGCCTTCCGTTCGCAGCAAAGCCTTATAGTAATGAAATGACACTCTTCACATTCAACGACACAACGCTGGTTTTGGAAAAAGTCTGCGCTTACCGTTACCTCAGGCCGCAGCAGGGGCGCGGCGGCGCGGCGACGGGCTCAGCAACGCTAAATATTATGCTCGAGGGTTCACATGAAATAGAGGTCGTTTCGGAAATTGCGATTAGCGCTTTTATGAAAGCGATGAAGGAACTGGAAGAAAGGGAGTAGGGGAAACAGAGAGAAGGGGAGAAAGAGCTGTGCAAACATAGATTAGACATGTCACCTTTTACGAAACAACTTAAAACTATCCTCCTAAATAATGTCTGGTTTGCTGACGCCCTCGCCGCTGTCCGCAAGGTGAACCCGCCAGACTGGTACGTCGGTGGTGGGGTGATTCGCACGCTCGTTTGGGATTATCTGCATGGCTACGAAAAACCGACGACACTGCGAGATGTCGATGTCGCCTTTTTCGATGCTGATGATTTGAGCGAAGCAAGAGAGCGTTTCGTAGAAGGTCAGCTGAGGTCGGTGCATCCAGATGTTCCTTGGGAGGCGCGTAACCAGGCCGCCGTTCATACCTGGTATAGGTCGAAGTTCGGTAATGAGGTTGAGCCGCTGGGCTCGAGTGCCGAGGGCGTAGCAACCTGGCCTGAAACAGCGACGGCCATTGGTGTGAGGCTTGAGCCCGATGACAGTCTTACCATCCTGGCCCCGTGTGGATTAGATGACCTCTTTAATTTGATTCTGCGACGCAATCCCAAGCGGGTGACCGTCAAGCACTTTCGTGAACGCTACAAGTCTAAACAGATTTTAGAAAAGTGGCCCAAGGTCAGAATTATAGACAAATGAAAGCGCCGCTGAACCTAGATAAAATTTCGTGCATAGTCTTCGACTTCGGCTTTACCCTTTCCTCAGACCTATACTTCAAAGTCGCGCCGCCCGAGTATCCAAGTTGGCACGCCCAGTTGCAACCGCTCTTGTTTGGAGACAGCAAACTATTTCATGCCTGGATGCTTGGCGATATTGATGTAAACGGTATAGCGCGGTATCTGACAGGTTACTTTGATCTGTCACAAGTGCAAATTATCGAAGCACTCGAGGCTGGCTGCCGCAACCTCACCTTTAACGAACCCGTACTCGAGTTTGTGAAATCACAGCGGGCTCTAGGCAAGAAAACGGCTCTTGTCACTGCCAACATCGACCTGTTCACAACCGTTGTTGTTCCCTCGCATGGGCTAGAGAAACGCTTTGACGTTATTTTGAACACCTTCGATTACCAGACGCTCGACAAGACAGTTTTGTGGGAGAGGGCATTCGACCAGTTGAATGCCTCCTATAAAACCAGCCTCCTGATTGAAGATGGTTCGAAAGTGCCTGCACTGTTTAGGGCGAAAGGTGGTTACGCCTACCAGTACGAAGGGGATGAGGGGTTTCTCGAGTGGTTAAGCGGTCTATGTGATTATATTAGACACAATGATATTAAAGACAAATGCCCCGAGCCCCGCGAGTAGCAAGGTTCCCCAGGTTTTGCCGCCCGCTTCTAAGTTCATGCTTGACTGCACTGCCATATAGGCAAAATAAACATTTGCTGCAATGCCAACAAGTGCCAGAATCGGCAGGAGGAATACGCCAATAATTGTAATCACCAGTAGCAACGTGGCTGCGCCAAAAAGGACTGCTAGCGGCGCCCAGAACAGGGCAAAGGTATAGGCGACCTCATCAAAGGTGCCTGTGCCGCCGCGCTGTTTGCCAATCCAGTGAACAAGATAGGTGAATACGACAAAGCCCAGCAGCGTGCTGATGATACCACTCAAAAACCCGCCAAGCCCTTGTCCTAGTCCGAAGATTCCGGTAATGGCAGCGGCGATAGCAACATAAATAATGGCGTTGGTAAAGTTGCCACTTTTCTCAAACTTCTCAAAGGTGGCGACGCTTGGCTTCGTTAAAACTTCTCGACTTTGACTTATCATGTCGGGTACGGATGGTGACTGAACCATAGGGGGCCTCCTCAGGCTATGAGTGATATCAGGCATAGTCTAACAAGTGCTAGCCTATACTGTCCTGCGTCTTTTGGTGGAGGGCGCGGGTAATAGCGACCTCGAGTTGAACTAAGCACCTGACCAAAACGGTATAGTGAAAAGCGTCGTTATGAAAAAGTTTTCTAAGAGCTTGAGTGCTCCTGACCCTATTCCCAAAACAGGCATTGCCAGGGCAACTGAGATTATGCGCAGCGGCCTGCTTTTTCGCTACGGCGAGGTGGGCAGTGAAGAACTCGAGGTGAGTTTGCTCGAGCGGGAATTTGCCGACTACATTTCTGCGCCCTACGTCTGCGGTGTCAATTCGGGTGGCTGCGCCCTCTTTTTGGCTTTAAAAGCTGTCGGGGTTAGGGCAGGCGATGAGGTTCTCGTCAATGCTTTCACCCTGGCCCCTGTGCCCGGCGCTATCGACCACGCCGGGGCGCGGCCTGTTCTTGTGGATATTACGGAAAACTACGTCATTGACCTGGACGATTTGGCGCAGAAGGCAAAAGCTAGCAGTGCCAAGGTGCTGCTACTGTCCTACATGCGCGGTCATATTCCTGATATGGACGCCGTTATCGCCCTATGTGATGAGCTTGACCTCACCCTAATCGAAGACTGTGCTCACACGATGGGGGCCACCTGGTCGGGGCAGCACCTTGGCACCTTTGGCGCGGTGGGCTGCTACAGCACGCAAACCTTCAAACACATTAATTCAGGTGAGGGTGGACTTCTTGCCAGCCACAACGAGGATATTGCCGCAAAAATCGTTTTGTATTCGGGCAGCTATATGCTTTATGAGCAGAACGGGGCGCGGCCTTCTCTGGACGTGTTCGAGCGCTGGAAAGGTTCCATCCCCAACTACAGCATGAGGATGTCGGCACTTGCTGCTTCGTTGCTAAGACCTCAGATAGCGCTTTTACCAGAGCGCAGTCGGGCGTGGAATGAGCGCTATGGGTGGCTCACAGAGGGATTGTCGGCCATTGAAGGAATACACCTGCCAGAGCGGTATGCCAAGGAGCAGTTTGTGGCAAGTTCATTGCAGTTTACGCTCAAAGGTTTGAATGCTACCGAACTCGAGAGCTTTCAAGCTAACTGCGACGCCAAGGGTGTGCATCTAAAATGGTTTGGGCGCGGTAAAGCGTTAGGCTTTACCAGCACCCCCAAGCACTGGGGCTACGTGGACGGTGCGAAACAAGTTGATAAGTCCGAAAGGGTAATGAGCGGACTCTTTGATATGAGAATCCCGCTACATTTAAACAAGGAAGATTGCCAGGCTATTTGTAGCGTTATCACCATGTCGCTTAAAGAAGTGCGTACGGTGAGCATAAAAACCCTTTCAAGTTATTAAAGTAAACATATAACAAAAATTACGCGGTAGCCTTAGAGCTATGTGAGACAAGCTGAATCTAGAACCAAGGAGCCAGCCAACTTAGCTATAATTGAGTTCAAAAATATGTATTGTCAGCGAAGCGCCAAGGTTTTACCGTCTAACCGTTGACGGCTGCACTGTAGCTTCGACTATCGAACTCCGGATGAATGTGGGAGTAGCGGCTTGAAAAGGTTAGCTGCTTGACTCGTATTTTAGTGTTCGTTCAACCTAAACAGTTCCAACCCTATGCTGCCGTGCTTTCTGGTGCCGAACCCAGCAAACGGTAAGCTCATATTGCTCTGGTCCTTATAGCTTACGCCCCTATAGAACTTGCCAGAACCAAGCTCAAGCTACCGGTCTATAAGTATCACCGTCGATTCATCGCCGGAAGCCTTGACTCTCCTTTGTACCTACTAGTGTACCTACTAGAAGGGATTTCTTAAAGTGCGTAATTCTAAGGATGTGTTAGCTGCCCGACATACTCAGGCTCAGGGTGCGCTAGGGTTTTTAGCTGGATGGTCGTGTTGTTATGGACACCCGACTATGATCGTAAGTTATAACCGTGAAATCTTTCTCAACGCCAATTTGTAAGAATGCTAGGGTGAACGCGTGTTTCGAAAACAATCACAACCAAAACCTACTAGGCCGAACTTTGTTCGGTTTTTAACTTATGTCAAGCCCTATGTCGGCTTTATCGTATTGGCGGCCATCGGCGGCATTATCAAATTTACCGTGCCGCTGCTCGTACCGCAGGTCACGCGCTATTTGTTAGATGATGTTTTTTTGAGCGCTAACTTTAACGAGGCAGAGCAGATGCGCCTGCTGACGCGCAGTTTGGGTTTGCTGGCACTATTATTTATTTTTATATGGGCACCCGCGACTTTTGGGCGTAGTTATTTTGCAGGGCTTGCCGGACACCGCGCCGTCTTTGACTTGCGGCAAAGATTGTACGAACACATTTTACGTATGTCAGCGTCATTCTTTGACCGTAACCGCTCGGGCTCGATTGTCTCGAGGCTCATCAGTGACGTCGCCCTGATGCAAAATCTGGTCGGTAACGCGCTCACAAATATCTGGATGGACTCGGCAGCGATTATCGTGGTTCTCTTTTTCCTTTTCAACATCAACGTAAAAATTACCCTCGTAGCGCTGGTAACGTTCCCGCTCTATATTTATGTATTTAAAAAATTTCAGAGCCGCATTCGCAGTGCTACCCATGAAATTCAAGAGGGTACCTCACAGCTTGCAGGTAACGCGCAAGAGAAAATTGCGGGTAGCTACGTCGTCCACGCTTTTAGCCAGGAACGGCGTGAGGGGCGCTATTTCAAGCGAGACTCATCCCACCTTTTAACGGCTGTTGTGCGCCTGCTACGCCACCGTGGGGGTAACGCCGCCATTACGGGCATTATCACCCAGGGTGCGCCCCTTATCGTTTTGCTTTATGGCGGCTCACTCGTGATTAACGGCGCTATGACAGTGGGTGAACTCGTTGCCGTGACAATGTATTTGGGGCCGCTGTATGTACCTTTAGAGCGCTTTTCAGAACTCAACGTCGTTCTTTCAAACTCGCTCGCCGCGCTTGACCGGGTTTTTGAGGTGATGGACCAAAGCCCTGATATTGAAGACAAACCCGAGTCGCAAGACTTAGTCAATCCAAGAGGGCGCGTTCGTTTTAATAACGTTCACTTTAGCTATACAAGTGAAGAAGATAGCCCGGTTGCCGTGTTGCACAACATCAACTTTTCTGTAGAACCAGGCCAAAAGGTCGCACTTGTCGGGCCGAGTGGTTCGGGTAAAAGTTCGCTTATCAGCTTGATTCCACGTTTTTACGATGTGACCGAGGGCTCTATCACGGTAGACGGCTACGACGTACGCGAACTCAAAGTAAAGTCGCTGCGCGAGAACATCAGTATAGTTCTACAAACGCCCGTTCTTTTCTCTGGTACGGTGCGCGAAAATATTCTCTACAGTAGACCCAGCGCCAGTGACGATGAGCTTGTCGAGGCAGCTAAAGCAGCGAACGCGTATGATTTCATTCAATCACTACCCAGAGGTTTTGAGAGTGAAGTTGGCGAGGGTGGCGGCTTTTTATCGGGTGGTCAGCGGCAACGCGTAACGATTGCCAGAGCCTTCTTAAAAGATCCGCAGATTCTTATTTTAGACGAGGCGACCTCGGCCCTGGATAGTGCTTCGGAAAAGTTAATCCAGGGGGCTCTCGAGCGCCTTATGGAAAACCGTACGACCTTTATTGTCGCTCACCGCCTCTCGACCATCCAACATGCCGACATGATTCTGGTCATGCGTGACGGTTATATTGTCGATGCGGGAACGCACAATCAACTGCTTCGCAAAGAAGGGCTGTACCAGGACCTCTACCGAAACCTCGCTTAAATGGTTGGCGAGAAAACGTAGAGCAGCCAGCCAAACAAGCTCAGTGGCAACAGCAAAACAAAGATGATGTAAAACGTAAGGCTAGGTCGCACAAAGTCAGGCGCGAACACACGCAGACCTGTGTGCAGCATTGTAAAGTGCCAACCTAAGGTTCCCAGAAAGCCGAGAATCAAACTAGGTAGCGGCAAGAAAAATGCGACGGGCAAAAGTGAAAACGCCATGATGCCCGCTGGTACCCAGGACCAGGCGCAGAGTTCCCAGGCGCGTATATCGAGCCTTGAGGGACGGAGTAAGACTAAGCCGCCCAACGCCCAAATAATAAGCCAGGTCAGGCCACCTGCCAAAATTCCAAACAGGACGATGGGAAGTATGCCGGTTGAATTTGTCAGCCGCGCAAAGACCAGCGAGGCAACGACCAGGCCGAATAGAACTGACAAAAGAGCACTTAGGAATGCTCTTGGAATGCGAGGCTCGAGTGGCTCGAGCCGTCCAAAAAATGCTTCAGGCCGAGAGGCAGCTTGCCAAAGGGTGCGAATCACCGTGTAACTTTTCTTAAGACATTTAAGCCATTCACTCTAGTTACTTCCATTACAAAATCGAACCTGTCAATCTGCACAGCGCACTCGAGGTCGTCAAGTGGAAAGGCGTCTAAGCTTTTATCCGTGAATTTTAAGCTAGCAGGCGCTTGCCGGACACGTTGAACAATTTCATTTTCGTCTATCGTTCTGTTCAAAATAAGAGCTTCGATAAAATCTGCGCAGACTACATCGTCGGCGCCGCCACCATCATCGCTAACACCTGTTTCCACAAGGAGCAATTCATCAATCTGAAAACGTTTCAGGTAGTTTACAGTAGCAGTTGCGTTGCACAAACCTGTGGTGAGGGTTCTTTTGGCTTGTTTAGTTTTGGCAACACCTTGAGTTCCTGCTGACGTTCTCTGTACTAAAACCATCTCGCTTAAGTCTTCGCCGACTAATTCAGAGGGCGAGTTGCCGAAATCAAATCCTCTAATGGGCAAACCGTTTTCTTCGCCCATAAGGTGAACCTGAGGCATTGTTTCCTTAAGCATAAAGGCTTCCTCTATGCTGGAAACAAGTATGAGTTCTTTAGCACCTGCACTGAATGCGTAAGCGGCTGTTGTGAAAGCCCTCAAAACATCGATTACAACGACAGTATCAGTCGCTATTCCACAAGTTTTCAAAGTTGCTCGACGTATGTTCATAAACCTCTAATGCAATTCTATTAGAAAGACCAAACGGAGTATTACTAGCACACCTTCCAACTATGACACGATTTAATCAAGTGCAGCTTCGCTTGCCTTTTTTTCAACACTACTTTAAAGTAGTGTTGTGGTTCCTCCATTTAACGCATCTGGTCTGTTACCTGAAGGCATTCACGAAGCAAGCTGGCTCGAGCTAGAAACTAGCTTAGGTGAAACAGTCACCAGAAAACGTTTGCTTGAAGGGCTCCTTGCTGGGTTGAAAGCTCTGAGGGTTGCGGGCTGCACCAGAGCCTACATAGACGGCAGTTTCGTAACTGTCAAGCCTCAGCCTGGCGATATCGACGTTTGTTACGAAAGTGGCAGCATGGATTTTAGCCTACTCGAGCCCGTTCTAAAAGACTTCTCGAACCGCCGCGCTGCTCAAAAGGCTAAGTATGGTTGCGAATTTTTTGAAGCTGAGGTAGAAGCTGTACCCGATGGGACTTTGTATTTAGACTTTTTCCAGATGACGAAAGACGGTAATAGAAAAGGCATTATCGCCCTTGAGCTAAAAGATTTGCCCCAGGAGGTAAAAAGTGATTAAGAACGAGCGTGAATATAAAATCAGTAAGTCGTGGCTGGCTAAGTTTAAAACCTCCCTAAAAGCAGCAAGGGCACGTCAACCCAAAGACGCTAACGACGCAGAGCGCTTGCAGGTGCGTGCTGACGGTATCGAGAGCCAGCTAGAAGAGTTAAAAGAGGAGATAGCGGCATACGAAGCGCTCAAGTCGGGGCAGACGCACAGCTTCACAGTCCACAATCTAGCAGACCTGCCTTCGGTGCTCATTCAGGCTCGAGTCGCTCGAGGCTTAACCCACAAGGCCCTGGCAGAAAAGCTGGGCGTGTCTGAAAAGCAAGTTCAGCGGGATGAGGCAAATGACTACCAGACGGCAGGGCTTAACCGTCTTATCAATGTAGCTGAGGTCTTGGGTGTAAGTGTAGAGGTCAAGGCAGAACTTTTAAAAGCTTCTTGAGTTCTCGAGTCGCCTAGGAAATGCTCCAGAGGATTTGAATCCTAATAGTACCTATTCAGCCTGTGACATTTGCTTGAAAAAAATTAACTCAGGGTCGCCAGACTCGAGTGAATGAATATAACCACCAGGCTCATAGTCCAGCCTGTTTAAAAGACGCTGCATAGGGTGGTTTGACATGTTTGTTGTTACCCAAAGTCTAGGCGTGTCACACAATTCTTCCAGAGCTAACAAAAGATGTTCACCTATTTTCTGCCCCCTATAATCAGAGTGAATCATGAGCAGTTCGACGCTGCCCTGACGAAAAAAGGTGTGATTGTAAACGCCGTAACCGACAATTTTATTGTCGAGTTCCGCAACTAAGACTACGTCGTGCTCGAGCCACTCATCTATGTGCTCAGGCCTCGTAGAGTCAAGTGGTACGACGGTGTCGAGGTCTTTTAGAGCTTGAAAGTCTAACTTTAGGGCTTTTCTAATCTTCACTGGACACCCGCTTTAACAAAGTAGACTATAAAGTAGACTTTTAGGTAATGGCTGTATGCGAACGGTGTAAAGGAACTCAAACGATTGATTGCCCAAACTGCTCTGGCAAGGGAATTGAGAAAAATGGTTTTGCCGAGTTTCTCAGAATGGTTTTTCAGAATCTCAAGCTCTCTGAGAGAACATCGCTACCTGGTTTTGAGTCTTGTGGTACCTGTTTGGGTTCAGGGGTAGTACCGTGCCCTGTATGCAAAACATAGCAGAATAATTGAAAGTGTTGCAGTGAGCTTAGAGTAATCGCTGGTGGTCCGCCAGCATACACCTATCCTGAATAACCTCTATCCCCGCCGCTGACAGCTTTTCAGCCACCTCATCATTGCGTATTCCAAGCTGAAACCAAACGACTTTGGGTAGTGGCTCCATCGCCAAAATATCGTCTACATGGCCTGGTAGATGCTCGCTGCGGCGGAAAATATCGACAATGTCAATTGGGGTCCCTAAGTCCGCCAAAGTATCAACAACCTCTCTATCAAACAGCGTTTCACCTGCGTAAGTGGGGTTGACTGGATATACCTCGTAGTTTTCAGCGTCCAGGTAGCGTGGTACGTAATAGGCGGCTTTGCTCGAGTTCACATGGGCACCCAGGACTGCTACCGTTTTGCTTTCGCGGAGCACCCGTACAACATCGTCTGTATCAGTAAGAATGGGCATAGTCTTAAGTTATCAAGGGGAGGGTGCCGAGTTTGAAGGCTATTTGACAGAAAAACGGACGTGATTATTTTGCACAAAGTTGGGAAACATAGGGGCTAGAAGCCGTTTTGTGTTGCCTAGCCGTTGATTATCATGACCCTATTTGCTAGACTTGTACGCTGCGCACGCTTTAAGTGCGACATTTTTTGGAGGTGAAGTCTATAGCGAAAGAGCTGAAGGTTAACGAGCAAATTCGGATGAGACAAGTACGGTTGATTGCCGGTGACGGGGAACAGGTGGGTATTGTCGATACCCGCGACGCCCTGCAACGTGCAAGAGATGAAGACCTAGACCTTGTTTTGGTAGGTGAACAAGCCAACCCGCCGGTTGCCCGACTACTCGACTATGGCAAATACCGTTACGAGTTACAGCAGCAAGAAAAAGAAGCGCGCAAGCGTTCTCGTAATCAGGAGATGAAAGCCATTAAGTTCAGGGTGAAAATCGAGGATCACGACTACAATACGAAAGTCAACCACATTCGCCGCTTTTTAAAAGGCGGTCATAAGGTGAAAGTGACGATTATGTTTCGTGGACGCGAAAGAACCCACCCCGAACTTGGTAAAGAATTGCTTGACCGCGTTGCAACCGACGTTACAGAGCTTGCCGTGGTCGACATGCCCCCCTCGATTGCAGGGATGGACATGAACATGGTTTTACGTCCGGATTCTTGATGTACTAACAGCCAAAGCTAAAGACTATCCGTCACAAATGTCCGCCTGAAAAATGCGTACATAGTTTATTAGTGCCTGGTTCAGCCAGCACTCCAAGGAGAAACGAGCATGCCTAAATTAAAGACCCACAAGGGCACCAAAGCCCGTGTCAAAATCACAGGGCGAGGTAAGGTAAAGGCCATGCGAAGCGGTAAACGCCACTTGAACGTGAAAAAAAGTGGTGGGCGCATTCGCAAGGGACGTACCGACCTCATTATCGCCACGGCTGAAGCTGACCGTATTAAAAAGCTTTTGCCCTACGACTAAGGAGGCTTAAGAGATGCCAAGAGCCAAAACAGGTACTGTCCGCCGCGCGAAGCACAAGAAAATTCTAAAACGTGCCAAAGGGTTTTGGGGCTCGCGCTCGAGAACCTTCAAGACCGCCAACCAAACTTTACTGAACGCCGCTGACTACCGGTACCGCGACCGCCGTAACCGCAAGAACGATTTCCGTCGTTTGTGGATTTCGCGTATCAACGCCGCTGCCCGCCAGGAAGGTATGAGCTACTCGACCTTTATGAGCGGTCTGCGTAAGTCCGGTGTCGAAATCAACCGCAAAATGCTGGCGGATTTAGCTGTACAACAGCCGGAAGCGTTTAGAGGCTTAGTCGATGTTGCTAAGTCAGCGCAAGCCTAAACGTTAGTTCCAAATGGATTAAGTGAGCCGCCTTCGGGCGGCTTTTTTTATGGAGGTCAGGGGCTAGGGGTCGGGGATCGGTAAATTCTGACCCCTGGCCCCTAGCCCCTGATCCCCATTTTGTACCCAGTACAAAATCTGCGGTAAACTATTCGGGTGCCGCCACTCAGCGTTCGTGAACAGCAAAAGCGTAACCGCCGTGAGCGTATTTTTAAGACTGCAATGGACCTCTTTGAACGGCGCGGTTTTCAAGAAACTACCGTCCTCGAGATTGCAAAATCAGCTGGTGTCTCGAGGGGTACGGTTTTTAACTACTATCCTTATAAGGAAGCAATTCTGATTGAGCATTTAGCGCAAAGGTTGAGCAAGATGCAAGAGGGACTGCCCGCGCCCGAGCAAAGTTCTGCACCTATTGACACGATTTATAAGATATTCGATGAACTCGCTTCTTTTATCGAGGGCAATAGAAGTCTGGTGTTGCCGCTAAGCTATGAACTGCTTAACCCCGATCCGGAACGTTCAAAGCAAGCCTATATCTCACTGCCGCTTGTGCCGCTTTTGTATAGATACTTGACCAAAGCAAGGGAACTGGGCCTCATTCGCAGTGATTTTTCGCGGGAGCGTTTGGCGCGTACGATTGCCAACACCTATTTTTTGACGGCGCTACAGTGGGCTGCGTATCGGCAAGACCGCTCGATTCATGAAGAGTTACGTAAGGCGCTGCGGATTACGCTCGAGGGTATCGTAACGCCGCAAAGTGGTTAGGCCCTGTTACAGTAGCGTTCAATGAAACCTCCAAATATTGTTTACATTCTGGCAGATGACATGGGTTACGGCGATGTGTCGTGTTTAAATCCCGATTCAAAAATTCGCACCCAACACCTCGATTCGCTCGCAGCTGAAGGCATGAAGTTCGAAGATGCCCACGCGAGTTCGGCAGTTTGCACGCCCTCTCGCTACAGCCTGTTGACAGGAAGGTATAATTGGCGCTCGAGGCTTAAAGAAAGTGTGCTGTTCGGCTACGCATCGCATTTGATAGAACCTAAGCGCATGACGGTGGCGTCGTTTTTAGGGGGGCACGGTTACCACTGCGCAGCAATTGGCAAGTGGCACTTGGGTTGGGACTGGGCCACACATGACGGTGAAGTTGCAAAGGCTGATGGGAGCAACGTTGACTTTACTGGCGAGGTAAAAAATAGCCCTAATAGCTATGGCTTCGATTACGCCTACGCTATGGCGGCGTCGCTCGACATTCCCCCCTATGTTTACGTCGAAAACGGTAAAGTCACCGCGCAGCCTGACCGTGTTACCAAAAGCAGCGAGAAGTTTTCCTGGTGGCGCGAGGGGCCGACAGGTGCAGATTTTTTTCATGCGGATGTACTTCCGAACTTTACGCGCCGAGCAATTGACTATGTAAAAGAGCGTGCAGAAGCGGATGAACCCTTTTTTCTCTACTTCCCCCTACCTGCGCCCCATACACCCATTATGCCAACAGCTGATTACGTGGGAAAAAGCGGCACAAATCCGTATGGTGACTTTTGTTTGCAGGTCGACGGTGTGGTGGGGCAACTCAAGGAGGTCTTAGAACGCGAAGGGTTAGTGGAGAACACCATCTTCATTTTTACCTCGGATAACGGCTGCTCACCCGAGGCGGATTTTGAAGAACTCGCTGCGTTTGGGCATAAACCCAGCTATGTTTTTAGAGGCCACAAAGCTGATATTTATGAGGGCGGTCACCGCGTGCCCTTTATCATTCGCTGGCCCAAAGTTATTGAGGGGGGCTCGAGTACGCAAGAAACCGTTTGCCTTAGCGACCTGCTAGCAACCTGCGCCGATATTTTGGGCGATACTTTGCCCCCAAATGCAGGCGAAGACAGCGTGAGTAATCTGCCCGTTTGGAAGGGGGAGACACTCGATACGAGTTTGCGCGAGGCGACGGTTCACCATTCACTCGACGGCTCTTTTTCGATTCGCAAGGGCAAGTGGAAGCTCGAGATGTGCCCCGGCTCGGGGGGCTGGAGCTACCCTAAGCCTGGCGAGGAATCTGAAGGTTTGCCGTCAGTGCAGCTTTACGATTTGAATGCAGATATTGGAGAGCAGCGCAACCTTTGTGGCGACTTTCCTGAGATTGTTAAAGAGCTAACAGGGTTACTCACTAGCTATGTCGAGAACGGGCGCAGTACGCCTGGACCGAAACAAGACAACGAGGGTAGTCCCTTGTGGGCGCAACTCTGGTGGATGAATGATACTGGTCTGACAAATGTCGATGAGCGCGCGTCGTCCCCTAAACCCCACTTAGACGATGTTCGCTTCGACGCGTAATGAGCTGTTTTGAAAACGCTCATATCTAAAATCGCTAATGTCGAATGTGTGCGCCGCGCCGTCCAAAATCTCCTCGGCTAAGATAAGGCCCGTAGCAGGCGCATGTTGGACCCCGTGACCGGAAAAGCCGCAGGCGTTGTAAAAACCGTCCACGCCGGGCATTTTCCCCAAAATGGGAATGTGATCGGGTGTGATTTCGTAAAGTCCTGCCCAGCACGCTTTTTGGTCTAAACCGACCCGCTCCAAAAAAGGAAATCTCGGCAGGGCAAGCTCTAAAGTGTGCTCGAGCCAGGCCCAATCCACCGCTTGATTGTCGCCCGCGGGCTCGTCTAAATTGGATAAACCAAAAATAAAACGCTCACCCTCGCTGCGCAAATAGCAACCTGTCGTCATGTCGATAATCAGCGGCGTCGGATGTGGAAAATCTGGCAACGGTGCGGTGGCGTAGATGTTGCGGCGGTAGGGGAGAACGGGAATCTCGAGACCTGCACGTGTCCCAAGTTCGCCACCGAATGCGCCCGCAGCGTTGATTACCGCGTCCGCTATAACTTTGCCCTGGGACGTTTCAATATGCCAAACGTCGTTCCTATATGTAAGCGATAAAACCTCTGTATCAAACTGGCTAACAGCGCCTAGCCGCTTTGCCGCTGCCAAAAAACCGAGGGTTACCGTATGCGGGTCGACTACCCCGTCATCAGGTCCAAAGCTCGAGCCGCCCAAGCCTTCCAGATTGAGGTAGGGAAATTCTTCAGCGGTTTCGTCCAGCCCCAACCCCTGAACTCTGGCCCCTAACCCCCGCTGCATTGCCTGTTGTACTTGCCACGACTCGAGCATGCTCTCTGCTAATAAAAAGAGGTAGCCGACTTTCCGGTAACCTGAATCGAACCCCGTAAGTGCTTCAAAATCGCTGAAAACACTTGTGCTATAAAGCGACATCTTAACGTTTTCAGAATGGGAGAATTGGTGGCGCAACCCTGCGGCAGATTTCGCCGTTGAGCCTGTGGCGGCGTGGGGGGCGCGCTCGAGAACAGTCACCTGAGCCCCACGCCGACTGAGATAATGGGCGCAACTCGCCCCTACAATCCCTGCACCGATAACGCAAACATGGCGTGACATGCCTTGTAGTTTACCCCTTGGCGAGAAGTAGAGAGGTAGGGGTACAGGGGCGAATTTTCTCCCTTTCTCCCGCGCTCCCCCTCTCCTCCGCCTTTACGTGATAAACCTGTCATTTCCTCATCACAAAAGCTCGTATGATAGCTCCCTATGCGAGTTATCCGCAACTTTGACGAAGCCAAGGTGTTTTTTCAAAACCGCCAGTTCAATCAGTATGATGAACAGCTCGAGTCCGTTCGCTCGATTTTAGAACAGGTGCGAACGCGCGGCGATGTAGCCATTGCAGAGTTGACAGAGCGCTTTGACGGTGTGCGTATCGACCAGGTGCGTGTTCCCCTGGGTGCGCTGAGCAGTGCCACGATGGAGGTTGATGCTGAGCTTAAAAAAGCCATCAGCCTCGCCGCTAGGCGCATAAGAGACTTTTACGAGCACCAGCCAAAAGAAGGCTTTGTTACTCAAACTGCGGGGGGTGTCATGGGTCAGCTTGTGAGGCCACTCGAGCGCGTTGCGTGCTACGTGCCAGGTGGACAAGCGCCCTTATTCAGTACGCTGCTCATGACCGCCATACCCGCCCAGGTTGCAGGTGTCCCTAACATCGTCGTTGCCTCGCCTCCCAACCGGCAGGGGCAGGTTCCGGCTGAGGTTTTGGTGGCAGCCCGCGAAATTGGGATTAAAACCGTCTACCGCTTGGGTGGTCCCCTCGCCATTGCCGCCCTTGCTTACGGAACAGACAGCGTGGAGGCTGTCGACAAAA
>ENA-ORXM01001852-ORXM01001852.1-marine-metagenome-genome-assembly--contig:-NODE-1852-length-27254-cov-2.700960_pt1 | contig 27254 bp, 15 predicted proteins | sample MGYA00237867_ERZ511480 | MGnify/ENA primary metagenome ERZ511480 (study PRJEB26309, sample SAMN06266103) | marine metagenome | isolation source: Algal blade | place: United Kingdom:Sidmouth, United... | reverse complement strand
TATTAGAAAGACCAAATATTATTTTTATTCTAGCGGATGATTATGGAATAATGGACAGTCAGGCTTACGCGCACAAATTTTCTGGGGCCAATCCATCCAAAATGTACTATGAAACACCTAATATTGATAGATTGATAAAAGAAGGGGTAGCCTTTAGTCAGGCTTATGCCAATCAATTGTGTTCCCCCACAAGAGCTAGTATTATGACCGGTAAGTATGCAAGCCGTCTAGGCTTTACTACGGCCATGCCGCCAAGAAAAACTTACTATAATCAAAATTTGCCGGTGCCCGATGGTTATTTGGCAAATGATGTTCTAAAGCATAAAGACCCTATCAGGATTGAACAGGCGTTGAATAATGGAATTTCAAATTCAGCCGTGTTTGCTGGTTCAGTTGTAGATAATGGTAAGGATGAGGTTTCCATTGCAGAGGCCTTATTGGCATACCATTCTGCCTTTATTGGAAAGTGGCATATTGGTGGTTTTGGAGCAGAAGGATACCAGCCAATTGATCAAGGTTTTAAACCTTTGGCTTGGTATGATGCAGGAGGTTCTGCGTATTTTAATTGGAAAAAAGCATGGGATACTAAAGAAAAGACACGCTTTCCTAAAATGCCACAGGAATTTTCCGAAATAGGAGATTCGGGAAAAGAAACTGGTGAAGATTACTTAACTAATGACCTTACTGTTCAAGCTTTAGATTATATTGAAAGAAGGTCAAAGATAAAAGAAGAACCTTTCTTTCTTTATTTTTCGCACTTTGCCGTACATGCTCCATACCAAGGCAAAGAAGATGAAATAAACTATTTTAAGTATAAACCGACTAAAGGATGGAACAATCATAAGGACCCAGTCTATGCGTCTATGATTAAAACTATGGATTGGTCAGTTGGTCAAATCTTAAAGAAGCTTGAAGATACAGGCCTTGACAAAAACACGCTGGTTGTCTTCATGTCCGATAATGGGGGTATAGACTCTAAAATTACCCCAAGAGGAGGTGGTACCGATAATAGCCCCTTTTTAGGAGGCAAAGCTTGTCTTACGGAAGGAGGTATTAGAGTACCATTAATTTTTAGGTGGAAAGGAAAGTTAAAAGAAGGCCAGTGGGTAGATGTTCCTATTGATTGTACAGATATTTACCCCACTCTTTTGGATGCCGCTGGTTATGATTCAAAATCTATATCTAAAACTAATTCCTTGGATGGACAAAGTATTTTAGGATTGTTGACTGATAACAAAAACGAAAGGAATACGTATACCAAAACAACACATTATTGGCACTATCCCTTTAATGTAATCTATAACAGTCCCTATGAGCCTTATGCTCTTACACCCCATTCGGCCATACGTGATGGCGATTATAAGTTAATATTTGATTGGTATGGGCGAACGCACCTTTACAACATAGCTGTAGACCCATTTGAGAGGAATGACCTATCCTTGGAGAAGAAAAATTTACACAAGCAGCTTTTTGAAAAATTGATGACTTGGATAACGGTAAATGTAGAGAAGCGGTATTGGCCCACAATCAATCCAGATTATAAGGCCGCTGAAGAAGTTAGAAAAGAACCCTTTCACGATTTATTCTCCTCTTATTTAAAGCCATAAAGGCTTATAATTTTGCTGGTTATTTTAGAAAATGACATTTTAAACCAAATTGATGCACCACTATAGTCAATTGGATTGAGTTATATAAAATCTGTTCGCTCATGTAAGGTTTTAAGAAGGGCTACTTAAATTCCGATACCTTGGGGTTTGGAATGGCAAAGCTATCAGTATACGCAACTCACAAAACTTACCTCAAACCGTTTAGATCATAGAATTAGGCCATCATTTTAATTAGGTATATATCATCAGGCAAGTTTTGGGATTGTAGTAATAAGTTAGGTCTAAACAAATATGGTTAAACCTACCAATATCTCCAAGTTTTTAGAATCTACAGCTGAGAAAAATCAGGATAGGTTTAAATGCTTAAGCAGGACAGTACAGGACACCACAGCACGGTACAGGATGAGTTATAAGAATCACTCATATACATTTGAAGATACCTTAAAATATCGCTCAATATTTTAAGGATAATATATAACTCAACTAAATAATTCAAAATTATGAAAAAAAGGTTAAGAGGAAATCCTCAGGGATTTCTAATGATTATGATTCTGCTATGTGGTTTTACGATGCAGGCGCAAAGTATTACCATATCGGGAACTGTGGTTTCGGCAGACGATTCGCAACCACTACCCGGGGTAAATGTAATCGTTAAAGGAACCACTACAGGTTCCGTAACGGATTTTGACGGGAACTACAGTATTGTGGCTCCAGATGCCAATAGTGTTTTGGTGTTTACTTACTTAGGTTTTACTACACAAGAGATTCCAGTTAGTGGTAAAAGCCAGATTGATGTGTCCATGACTGAAGACGCTGCTCTTCTAGATGAAGTTGTGGTGGTTGGGTACGGTACCCAGATTAAGCGCCAAGTAACTGGTGCGGTGTCTACAATTCAAGCCAATGAACTTGCGGATATTCCTGTTTCTCAGGTTACTCAAAAAATACAGGGTAGATTACCAGGGGTTCAAATTAATCAGGCTACTGGTAAACCGGGGCAGGGAATGTCTGTTCGGATAAGAGGGCAACTATCTGTTTCTGGTGGAAGTGACCCATTATATGTAGTAGATGGTTTTCCTATTTCCGGTGGTATCAATACTATAAACCCAGATGAGATTCAGGATATTACGGTGCTAAAGGATGCTGCTTCTACATCACTTTATGGCTCCAGAGCCGCAAACGGTGTGGTGTTGATTACTACAAAAAATGGAAGGCCTGGTGAAACTAGTGTGAGCTTAAATATGACAACTAGCATGCAGAGTGTTCCACAGCGTGGAAGAATAGATATGATGGATGCCGTTCAGTTCGCTCAATTTAAAAAGGAATATTATGAAGATCAAGGGAGTCCGGTTCCAGAGATTTTTCAAAACCCTTCGCAGTACGAAGGCCAAACCAACGATTGGTACGACGCTCTTTTAAGAACTGCGCCTATGACCAATTATAACCTGAGCATAACTTCTAACAAAGAAAAACTAAAAACTTCGGTGGTTCTAGGTTTCTTTGATCAAGAAGGAGTGGTATTAGGTTCAGATTACAAACGTTATTCGTTACGTGCAAATTTGGAGTATAAGTTAAACGATAAAGTTCGTATAGGGGTGAATGTTGCTCCAAATCACATCATAGACAATGTGCCAAGAACAGATGGTACTAGAGGTACGGGCCTTTTATTCAATGCATTGCATACATGGCCGATCATGCCCATTTACAATCCGGATGGTACACGAACGGAATTCAATAGATTTCCAGCTGATACAGGAAATATTTTCTCTTACGCCAACTGGTTGAATTCTGCCGAACGTATCAAAGATGAAACAAAAAGTGTAAATCTTTTGTCAAATGCTTTTCTTGAATATAAGCCTATTGAAGGTCTTGCTATTAAGACCAGTTTGAATGCCGAATTATATAATGAGCAATATGAATTCTTCAGTCCAACTAATGCTACCTATTCAATAAACAGACCCGTACCGACCAATAATGAGGCCATTTGGGATGACCGAAATACTTTTTCTTGGTTGAACGAAAATACGGTTACGTACGATAAAAGTATTGGTGACCATACGTTTTCTGTCTTAGGAGGTTTTACCTATCAAAAATACCGTCAAGACCGTAGTAGGGTTCAAGCATCTGATTTTGCAGATGATCGCTTGCCAACAATCCAAGGGGCAACTAATATTAATAGAAATGGAACGTATGATCAAGTAAGAGAGTGGAGTTTGGTTTCCTTTTTATCCAGGCTTACATATAATTATAAAGGAAAATATCTGTTGACAGGTTCTATTCGTAGTGATGGTTCTTCAAGGTTTGGATCGGAGAACCGTTGGGGTACTTTTCCTTCGGTATCTGCCGGTTGGATTGCCTCGGATGAGCCTTTCTTAGAAAATTCAGAAACCATATCGTTGCTTAAATTAAGAGGTAGTTATGGCGTTACGGGAAATAACAATATTGGTAACTACACGCAATATGCTTTAATAGATAATACAGTAAATGCGGTTTTTGGTGATACTTTTGCACCGGGCTCTGCGGTAAACTCGCTTTCCAATTCAAATTTGGGCTGGGAAACTACTAAGCAATTTGATGCCGGACTGGATTTGAGTCTGTTTAATGACAGAGTTTCTTTCGTTTATGATTACTATACCAAGAATACCACAAACTTATTATACAATGTTCAAGTGGCCAGAGAATCTGGTTTTTCAAATTTCAGTGATAATATTGGTGAGATACGTTTTTGGGGTCATGAGTTTGCTTTAAATACAGTGAATACCACCGGTAAATTTAAATGGACTACTAATGCCAATATTTCATTTAATAGAAATAGGGTAGAAGCATTGGCAGATGGTATTGATAGGGTTTACGGTCCTGGAGGATGGCATATAACTAAAGTAGGAGAACCTTTTGGTCAATTTTATGGTCATGTTTCTGATGGCGTATATTTAAACCAAGAAGATTTGGATAACTCACCACAGGTTCCGGGTCGTTCAACGGTGGGCAGTATAAAACTCGTGGATATTAATGGTGATGGTATTATAACGAATGGAGGAGATGAGGATGATCGTGCCATTACAGGAAGTCCTTTTCCGGATTTCACCTATGGGATTACGAATACTATCAAATACGGTAATTTCGATTTTTCAGTAGTAGGCACCGGATCACAAGGCAATCAGTTATTGGTAAGACATTTGTACAGTACAACAAATTTAGATGGTGTTTTTAATCTCTTAGCAGATGTAGAAAACCGTTTTAGATCTGTTGAGAATCCTGGGGATGGTTTTTATGGTACTACTGTAGGTGGTGGTAATGTTACCGGTATAGAAAGGGATTGGATAAATGATCGTTTTGTAGCAGATGCTTCTTATTTTAATATTAGGAATATCACCTTAGGCTATACTATACCAGGTGTGGAGAAGTATTTCAAATCTGCTAGAGTTTATGGCTCTATTCAAAATGTACACATCTTTACCAAATATTGGGGTGGACCAAATCCTGAAATAAGTGTTCAGAACGATGGAGATGGAGACGGTGGCAACCTTGCCTCAGGGGTAGATATCTCTGGATACCCCGTTCCAAGAATATTTAGTGTTGGTTTAAATTTAAACTTTTAAATCATAAACTACGATGTCAGAACATATTTCACTTTCGACAAATTTTAAAACTGAAAAAATGAAAAAGATATTTTATTGTATCGTAGTATCACTGGCTTTTTTGGTCGGTAGCTGCGATGATGAGCTAACTATATTTCCTGAAGATTCACTGAGTGTACCTACTTTCTTTAAAACGGAAACGGATTTTACGCAAGCAGTGAACGGTGCCTACGTGCCCTTGCGCTTGATTAATAACCAGGCAAAGCCGTATTTGGCCGAGATGCATTCGGACAACACTTATTTTGCCCGTAATACGGCATTTGGGGCAACGGAGAACCAAGAGGATATAGCGGACCACTCCATACCAAGTGATGGAGGAATTACTGCCAATAGATGGGTAGAAGAGATATATCGGGAATATTATCAGGTTATAGCGCGTACAAATCAAATTCTTACAACTATTGACGATGCCGAGTTTGATGAAACGGCTAAGGCCAACCTTAAAGGTCAAGCACTTTTTTTAAGAGCATATTCCTATTTTGATTTAACACAGTTGTTCGGCAGTGTTCCTATGCACTTAGAGCCTGTATTGGATCGTGAAGGAGCCGCTTTACCTCTTTCTGGCGAAGATGATCTTTATGTGCAAATTATTGAAGATGCTAAACAAGCTACTGCTTTATTGCCCCTTAAATCGGAACAAGAACCGGGAAGGGTTACTTTGGGAGCGGCGCAAACACTCTTGGCCAATGTTTATATGGTACGTGAGCAATGGAGCGAGGCAGAAACTTTACTAAAAGCGGTTGTAGCCAGTAATGAATATATGCTAATGCCGAATTACGAAGATGCTTTCTCCGGAAATAGTGAAAACAAGAACAACATGGAATCTGTTTTTGAAATTCAATACAGGGAAGGTGCAGAAGGTTTAAATGGTAGTTTTTTATATAACTTCCTACCGAGGCCTATCACTGCCGAAGAAGTTGGAGCTATAACTGGGACTTCAAATCCGCAACCAGTGAATGGTGAAGGAAATAATATTCCAACTCCAGATATAATTGAGGCTTATGAAGAAGGTGACTTAAGGGAAGACGCTTCAATTATGTACGTTGACATTAGCGAAAGTTTTTGGGAAGATGGTGTTTATCCTATTATTAAAAAATATGTGGAGCCACATGCACTGCATAATAACCATGGAATGAACTGGCCGGTATACAGGTATTCAGAAGTGTTACTATTTTTAGCTGAAGCTTTGGAAGAACAGGGAAAAGATGGAGAAGCTCTTCCTTACCTAAATCAAGTTCGTACCCGAGCAGGTTTAGGTGACCCTGCAGGGGATTTAGGTGAAGCCATCTTTAAAGAGAGAAGGGTGGAACTTGCCTTTGAAAACAAAAGATGGTTTGATTTGGTAAGAACAGGCCGTGCCATAGACGTGATTACGGCCCACGGCAATAAGATAAAGGCGAACCCTATTGATTATTACTATCCTGCAGGAGTAGAACCAAGAGGAAATGTTTTTACCAATATTTCTGAACGATATGCACTTCCTGCTTCGGAGTCCTCTCTGAATCCTAATTTTTAATGGAATTGTTAAAATGTTTAATATAAAAGTAATTAAAGGTCATGGTAATTCATGGCCTTTAATCATAGAGGTAGAATGACTCTTTTATTTGGCTTAGGGTCATTTGGAATAATAGGTAGAATTCTAGTAATCAATTAAAATATATAAGAATAATGTGTAAAAATAGTTGTGAAATATTCAAATTTCTAACCAATGGATTTCTGGTATTGTCGTTAGTGTTTTGCTTTCAATCCTGTAAAGAAAAGAAACAGGAAGCGGTGACTGCGGTTTCAAATGAAATGCCACAAAAAGGTGATGACTTTGTAAGCATATTTGATGGGAAAACTTTAACCGGTTGGAAAGGGGACGCCAATTACTGGCGTGTTGAAAATGGAAATCTAGTGGGTGAGGTAACCCCCGAAACTCTTTTGAAGAGAAATACTTTTATTATCTGGCAAGAAGGTCAACCGGGTGATTTTGAATTAAAACTAGAGTTTAAAATTACCGAATCAGGAAATAGCGGAATTAATTATAGAAGTGATTTAATAGACTCTATTCCTAATGCTCTTAAAGGATATCAAGCTGATATTGACGGAAAAATACGATATACGGGTCAGAACTACGAGGAGAAAAAAAGGGCCACTTTAGCATACCGTGGGGAGAAGGTAAAAATACAGACCCAAGATAATCCGGATGTTGCCGGTTCTTTACGGGGCAATGTTAAGAAGAATTGCTGGCAGAGTAGGGAAGTAATAAATTCCTTGGGAGAATCAGACTCACTAAAGACTAAAATTAAAAGTGAAGATTGGAATGAAGTACATCTGGTTATAAAGGGAAACCGTCTTCAGCATTACGTTAATGGTGTATTAATGAGTGATGTAATTGATGAAGATACTATAAATAGAAAGTTAAAAGGACATTTAGGAGTTCAGGTTCATGTAGGTCCACCTATGAAGGTTGAGTATAGAAATATAAGGTTGAAGCACCTTTAAATTTGAATAGGGCATGTGCCAAAGGATAGTACAGGATAGATATGTTTTTTTCTGCGGCTAACTTTGTTTGAACAAACAATTAATTAAATAAATCCAGGAATTTTAAGAACTATTCTATGAAAAATAAAGTTGTGGTTTTAACAGGTGCAGGAGGTGTTTTGTGCAGTAGCCTTGCCAAAGCATTTGCTAAACAGGAATGTAAAGTTGCCGTATTGGACCTAAATAGAGAGGCTGCCGATAGGGTTGCTGAGGAAATCAAAGCTGAGGGAGGTGTGGCCATTGGGGTACAGGCAAATGTTTTGGAAAAACAGTCGTTAGATGGGGCCAAAGCAGTGGTCAACCAAGAACTGGGACCTTGCGACATATTAATTAATGGGGCAGGCGGAAATCATCCTTTAGGAACGACTAGTGAACCCTATTTTAGAGCGGAAGATCTTAATAACACTGTAGAGGGGTTCAAAACTTTTTTTGATTTAGATGTAGATGGTATACAGTTTACCTTTAACCTAAATTTTATAGGTACGCTCTTACCAACTCAAGTTTTTGCCAAGGATATGGTTGGAAGGGATGATTGTAATATTCTGAATATTTCATCCATGAATGCATTTACGCCATTAACCAAGATTCCGGCATATAGCGGTGCAAAGGCTGCTGTATCTAATTTTACACAATGGTTAGCAGTCCATTTTTCAAAGATTGGCATTCGTGTAAACGCTTTGGCCCCTGGTTTTTTTCTTACTGACCAGAATAGAACCTTACTTACTGAGACTAATGGCTCTTTGACATCCAGAGGGAATACTATTATAGGTCAAACACCTATGGGGCGTTTTGGCGAACCGGGAGACCTTATTGGACCTACACTTTGGTTATGCGGAAATCAAGCTTCATTTGTAACGGGAGTTGTTGTGCCAATCGATGGAGGTTTTAGTGCATTTAGTGGTGTTTAAATAAATCGAAAAAAAATAAAATGAGCATAAATTTAGAACAAACATGGCGCTGGTACGGACCCGAGGATCCCGTTGCACTGGCCGATATACGACAAGCAGGTGCGACAGGAATAGTTTCGGCTTTACATCACGTTCCAAATGGTCAAATCTGGTCTATTCTAGAAATAGAAAAGAGAAAGAAAGAAATAGAAGAGGCAGGATTATCTTGGTCAGTAGTTGAGAGTGTGCCTATTCATGAGAGCATCAAAACGCAAGCAGATGGTTACATGACTTATATTGAGAACTATAAGGAGACTCTCATGAATTTAGGAGAGTGCGGTATTGATATTGTCTGTTATAATTTTATGCCTGTTTTGGATTGGACACGTACCAATCTAGATTTTGAAGTAGAGGATAATTCTACCGCATTGCGGTTTGAAGCGGCCGCATTTGCTGCGTTTGAACTGTTTTTACTTAAGAGGCCAGGAGCGGAAAGTACGTACGAACAGAAGGAAATAGAAGAAGCGAAAAAATACTTTGAAAGTCTAACGGATGAAGGAAAGCACAAGTTATCCAACAATATTATAGCTGGACTGCCCGGAGCTGAAGAGGGATATTCCTTGGAAGAGTTTAATTCAATCTTATCTACCTATGACGCAATAGGTCCAGAAAAATTAAAACAGCATTTGTTTGAGTTTCTAGGGCATATTATTCCAGTAGCGGAGAAAGCTGGGGTTCTAATGTGTATACATCCAGATGATCCTCCATTTGAAATATTGGGTCTCCCAAGGGTGGTGAGTACGGAGAAAGATATTGTAGAATTATACGATGCTGTAGATAGTCCTAATAATGGACTTACCTTCTGCACGGGTTCTTTTGGTGTTAGAAAGGATAACGATTTACCGGGTATGGTTGAACGGTTGGGCAATCGTATTCATTTTATACATTTAAGGAGTACGCAACGTGATTCCCATGGTAATTTTCATGAAGCTAACCATTTAGAAGGGGACGTAGATATGTACGGTGTAATGAAGGCACTCGTTAACGAACAGGTAAAGCGGCAAACTAACGGAAGAAAAGATTTTCGCATGCCCATGCGCCCTGACCATGGACACAAAATGCTAGATGATCTTAGGAAGAAAACTAACCCGGGATATTCTGGAATTGGCCGATTAAGAGGTTTGGCGGAATTGCGCGGTTTGGAACTTGGTATCAGAAAATCCTTGTTCAACTAGGAATATTATGTTTCAATAGGAACCAAGACTAAAATGTCTTAAGCCCTCAAACTATATGCATATTTGCAGCAGAATATACTAAAAATAGATTGTAAATTAATAAATATGGGTAATCTACAAGATTTTCAAAAATTAGTGATTTCAAATGCAGGACATGTAGAAGGTTTAGCTGAAGGCGATAAAGCTCCGGATTTCATTTTGCCGAATGCATTAGGAAATGATGTTTCGCTATATGAAAAGTTACAATCCGGCGTAGTAATTATTAAATTTTATCGTGGCGAATGGTGTCCTATATGTAATTTAGACTTGAGGGAGATACAAAGTAAATTACCTGAGATTAAATCTTTAGGAGCTTCTGTTATAGCAATAAGTCCACAAAACCCGGACATGGCACTAACCGCAAAGGAAAAAAACAATTTAGATTTTGAAGTGCTAAGTGATGCAAATCAAAAAATCATTAAGGCGTATAACCTTCAGTTTGATCCAGGTAAAGATTATCATGCGCGTCGCGATTTAGCACTTCTAAATGGTAATGGTTCAAAAACACTTCCGGTTCCGGCCACCTTTATTATCAATACCGATCAAGTCATTGTAACCGCTCATGTAGAAGCCAATTATACGGAAAGAATGAGGGTGTCCGAAATTCTATCGGTACTTAAAGACTTAGCAGATTAGGTATAGCTAATAGGTAGTACATAAAATCATTAAATTCGCCCATCCTCAGGACAGCACAGGATGGGTAATGGTACTATAACACATAAGTTTGATGAAGATTTTTTTCATTACCTATCCCTGTTCAAAACATTTATTTCTTTGAGTTGGGTAAACATCTGATTTTATGAGAACAAGAATTTTTACTGCAATTTTACTTTGCATGTGTCTTCTTTCAGCAAAGGCACAAATGACCAAAAAAGAACAGAACGCCAAAAAACCTAATATCATTTTTATTCTAACAGATGATCAGCGTTTTGATGCTTTGGGTTATACTGGGAATAAACTTATATCTACCCCAGAAATGGATAAGTTGGCCAAAGAAGGCACCTATTTTAAGAACGCTATGGTGACCACACCAATTTGTGCAGCGAGCAGGGCTAGTATTTTAACTGGGCTTTATGAACGTACACATAACTTCAATTTTCAAACTGGGAATATAAGAGAGTCTTATATGGCAGAATCTTATCCTTCCATTTTAAAAGAGAATGGATATTTCACCGGTTTTTATGGTAAATACGGAGTCCGCTATGATAATCTAGAAAACCAATTTAATCAATATGAGTCTTATGATCGAAATAATGAATATAAAGACAAGCGTGGTTATTATTATAAAACGTTAGGTAAGGATACGGTTCATTTAACACGATATACGGGGCAAAAAGCAATAGATTTTATTGCAGATGTAAAAACGGATAAACCCTTTTGTCTTTCTTTGAGTTTTAGCGCGCCTCACGCACACGATCCCGCGGAGGACCAGTACTTCTGGCAAGGAGAGTCAGATGCTTTACTTCAGAATATGAATATGCCCGAATCAGATTTAAGTGACGATAAATACTTTGAAGCCCAACCTAAATTTGTACGTGAAGGCTTTAACCGTTTACGATGGACCTGGAGGTATGATACCCCTGAAAAATACCAGCATAGTGTAAAAGGGTATTATAGAATGATCTCAGGAATAGATCGTGAAATTGCCAAAATCCGTTTGGAACTAGAAAAAAAAGGTCTTGCAGAAAACACGGTTATTATTTTAATGGGTGATAATGGTTATTTTTTAGGAGAGCGACAGTTAGCTGGTAAATGGTTGTTATATGATAATTCCGTTCGGGTACCCCTAATAGTATATGATCCAAGGGTGAAAAAACAGAAAGATAGTGAGGCCTTAGCTTTAAATATAGATGTGCCTTCTACTATTTTAGACCTTGCTGGAGTTGGACAGCCAAAAGCATGGCATGGTAAAAGTTTAATGCCGATAGTTGCAAAACGGACAAAGAACCTTGAACGCGATACTGTGCTTATTGAGCATATTTGGGAGTTTGAGAGCATTCCTCCCAGTGAAGGAGTTCGTACAAAAGATTGGAAGTATTTTAGATATGTCAACGATAAATCCATAGAGGAACTTTATGACCTTAAAAAAGACCCTAAGGAAATCAATAATCTTGCAAAAGACCCAGCTTATGCTGAAAAAATGGATGCGTTCAGGAAGTCTACGGATGTCTTGATTACTAAAAATAGTGATGCCAATAGAGCAGCACCAACAGATTTGACCGTTGAGTTGATTCGCTCTCCGGAAACCGAAGTTGAAGTTTTTGATTTGGAACCCGAATTCGGATGGACCGTTCCATTAGGTTCAAAGTTTCAATCTGCCTATCAAATTTTGGTAGCTTCGGATAAAGGAAATATCGACAACAATAATGGCGACATCTGGGATAGTGGGCAAGTACGCTCATCGGCATCAACAAATGTAATATATGGAGGTAATCCTTTAGAAATAGGGAAAACCTACTATTGGAAGGTTCGTATCTGGGAAGAAGAAAACCGTTTGGTAGAGTATTCCGAAGTACAAAAATTTACTACAGGAAAAAGTGACAGTTACATCATTTCGACAGAAAACAAGTTCGTTACAAGCAAAATCAAACCCGTAAAATTTGAAAACAAAGGAGATTTTTATTTTATCGACTTCGGAAAAGCTGCCTTTGCCACCATGGATTTTAACTACACGGCCAAAACACCACACACCTTAACGGTTAGAGTTGGGGAAATGGTCGATGATAAAGGTAATGTGAACAGAACCCCTCCGAAAAAGAGTAACATTCGTTATCAAGAGATAGAGGTTAATGTAAAACCAGGTCAAACAAAGTATCAAATACAAGTTCAAACAAACGAAAGAAATACAAGACCTAATAAAGCAATTCCCCTGCCAGATGGATTTCCACCGCTTGTACCCTTCAGATATGCAGAAATTGAGGGTGCTCAAGAGTCTATTTCGGCAGATGATGTTGAACAGCTTGCCTTCCATACCTATTGGGATGAGGAAGCGAGTAGTTTTAAAAGTAATGATGATATTTTGAATCAAGTTTGGGACCTGTGCAAGTACTCCATTAAGGCAACTACCTTTAATGGACTATATGTTGACGGAGACCGCGAACGTATACCCTACGAGGCCGATGCATATCTAAATCAGTTAAGCCATTATACGACGGATAGGGAGTTTGCCATCGGAAGGCGGACTATTGAGTATTTCATGAAGAACCCGACATGGCCTACGGAATGGCAACAACATGTAGCTTTATTGATTTATGCCGACTATATGTACACCGGCAATACTGAATTGATAGAACGTTATTACGAAGCCTTAAAACACAAAACACTTTACGAACTATCGAATGAAGATGGTTTGATAACTTCTACGAAGGTGGACCGTGACTTTATGCGAAAGCTAGGTTTTAGTGATGGTTACAAGAAGCCCCTAACGGATATTGTAGATTGGCCACCGCCAAATTTTAATGGTAGTACCACCCCCGGCGAACTTGATGGTTTTGTATTTAGGCCCTATAGTACGGTAATCAATTCATTCTTCTATGAGAATATGAAAATCATGGTAGAGTTTGCCCGCATTCTTGGCAAGACCCAAGAAGTGATGGATTTTGAATTACGGGCTGCCAAGGCAAAAAAAGCGGTTAACGAGCAAATGTTCGATAAAGAAAGAGGTGTTTATGTAGATGGTATTGGTACAGACCATGCGTCATTGCATGCCAACATGATGCCCTTGGCCTTTGGTTTGGTTCCAGAAGAGAATTATGAATCTGTTGTGAATTATGTAAAATCTCGAGGCATGGCGTGTAGTGTTTATGGCTCTCAATTCTTGATGGATGGATTATATAATGCTGGAGAAGAGGATTATGCCCTGCAATTATTGACCGATACCAGCGATAGAAGTTGGTACAACATGATTCGTATTGGATCTACCATAACTCTAGAGTCATGGGATAATAAATACAAAAATAATTTGGACTGGAACCACGCTTGGGGTGCCGTCCCTGCAAATGTTATCCCAAGGGGACTATGGGGTATAAAGCCTAAAACGCCGGGATTTGCAATTGCTACTATTAAACCTCAAATGAGCAAGTTGAAATCAAGCACTATTGAAGTACCTACGGTACGAGGAACAATTAAAGGAACATATACACATAATGGTCCCAGACTTCAAACTTATGAAATTGAAATACCAGGAAACATGGTGGCTGAATTTTCATTAAACAATTTAGAAGGAAAAGATTTTATCCACAATGGTGAAAAAGTACCATCCGCTTTTGAGTCGATTAGACTTTCGCCCGGAAAGCATACCATTCAGCTAAAAATAAATTCATTTTAAGAAAGAAACAGAAAGATATAAACTATATAAGATTAAAAAAACTATGAAAAATTTTGTTATAAGCTTATTGTTTCTAACCATTAGTTTGTTTTCCTTTTCGCCGATGGCAAGTGATTTTGTCCCATTGTTCAATGGAAAGAATCTTGAAGGATGGGAAATAAAGAATGGTACCGCTCCATTTACCGTAGAAGATGGTGTCATAGTAGGTACTTATACTTCAGGAACCCCAAATACATTTTTGTGTACTAAAGAGTCTTATAACGACTTTATACTCACTTTTGATACATATTTAGGAGAAGAAACGAATTCCGGTGTTATGTTCAGGGCGCAAAGTAATCCCGAATATAGAGACGGTAGAGTGCATGGATATCAAATGGAGATGGACCCGTCACCTAGAAAATGGACGGGAGGCATTTTTGATGAAGCACGTAGAGGTTGGATATATAATTTGGAAAGAAATCCTGAGGCAAAAGATGCTTTTAAATTAAATTCATGGAATACTTGCCGTATCGAAGCCATTGGAAATAATTTGAGGGTATGGGTTAATGGTGTTCAAACAGCTGATGTAATTGATGATATGGATGCATCTGGTTTTATTGGTTTACAAGTGCATTCTTGCCCGGAAAGATTGAACGGACGTCAGGTAAAATTTAAGAATATTCAAATTTGCACTACTAATTTAGACCAGCACAGAACGAAGACAGAAAAGAAAATTGTTCAAAATAGCTATCTAAAAAATAAGCTTACAGAAAGGGAAAAATCAGAAGGTTGGCAGTTGCTTTGGGATGGCAAAACAACTAATGGTTGGCGTGGGGCCAAGCTTTCTCGGTTTCCATCCGAAGGATGGTCTATAGCTAACGGAGAATTAATAGTTGCTGATGCTGGGGGTGCGGAATCTGAAAACGGCGGAGATATTGTAACCGTTAAAAAATATGGTAATTTTGAGATGGAGGTAGATTTTAAGATTACCAAAGGGGCCAATAGTGGTATTAAATATTTTGTAGATACAGACTTGAATAAAGGTAAGGGTTCGTCAATTGGATGTGAATACCAAATTTTGGACGATGAGCTACATCCAGATGCAAAGAAAGGTAAAAATGGCAATCGAACGTTAGCTTCACTCTATGATTTGATTCCTGCAAATGCCCATAATTTTAATCCTGATGAGTCTACTAAAAAAAGGGTGAATAAATATGAATGGAACCGAGCGCGTATTGTGGTAAAAGGTGACAATGTAGAGCACTACCTTAACGGTATTCTAGTTGTTAGGTACAACAGGAGCGGCCAAGAATGGAAAGATTTGGTGGCGACCAGTAAGTATAAGGATTGGCCTAATTTTGGTGAGGCCACAACGGGCAATATTCTACTACAGGACCACGGGGACGAAGTATATTATAAGAATATAAAAATCAAAGAATTGTAATAATGAAAACATCTAGAAGAAGTTTTATTCAGAAAACGGCCTTGGGAACTACGGGTGCTATACTAGGAAGTTCCAGCTTATCCGCTAAGAGTTATAGAAAAGTTATGGGGGCCAATGATAGAATCCAAGTAGCCATTGCTGGTTTGGGCCGTCGGGTTGGTGCCATATATGCTCCGGTAGAATTAAAGAGTAATAATGTGGAGCTAGTTTACCTTTGTGATGTTATGGAGAGCCAGCGTGTAAAAGCCGCAAAAGAAATGACTCCTCGTTTGGGGTATACTCCAAAACTGGAAAATGATATAAGAAAGGTGCTTGAAGATAAAAAGGTAGATGCACTATTTAATCTAACCCCTGATCACTGGCATGCTCCGGGTTCCATAATGGCATTAAAAGAAGGAAAACATGTATATGTTGAAAAGCCTTGTAGTCATAACATGGCCGAAAACGAACTGCTCGTTGCTGCGCAGAAAAAATATGATAGAGTGGTGCAGATGGGTAACCAACAACGTTCTGCTCAGCATAGTATAGATATTATCAAGCAAATTCATGATGGCGTAATAGGTAAGCCATACAAGGCAGTTGCCTTCTTTAGTAGTAAACGGGGAGAGGTGCCGCATCAAAAAGCTGCTCCAATACCTACAGGGCTAGACTGGGAATTATTTCAAGGTCCTGCTGTTCGCCGTGATTATACTTCGGAGACATGGAATTACAATTGGCACTGGTATGGATGGAATTACGGTACCGCAGAATTGGGAAATAACGGTACACACGAGCTAGATGTAGCACGTTGGGCCCTACAAGTAGATTTTCCAAATCATGTGGAGGCAGATGGCATTAAATCTTCCTTTGTTGATGATGGTTGGGAGATGTACGATACCATGGAGGCTACATTTAAGTTCGATAACAATACCACTATTAAATGGGACGGAAAGAGTAGAAACGGATATGGAACCTATGGCGGTGGACGTGGTACTATTATTTACGGTAGCGAAGGCAGTGTGTATGTAAACCGTGATTTATATAAGTTGTATGATCGTGAGGGGAGCTTAGTAGAAACGGTCAAGGCCAAAACCAAGGAAGGTGGATTAGAGCTTGGTGGCGGTGGAGGAATGAGCACCATACATGTAGGTAATTTTTTCAACGCCATTAGAGGTAAGGAAACTTTACAAGCACCTATAGATGATGCCTCAAAAAGCATGGCATTGGTTCATTTTGGTAATGTAGCTTATAGAATTGGAAACGGTTTTGATATAGACCCGAAAACGGGTAGAATGCTAGATCGTAAAGCATTGGCTTTATGGGGAAGGGAATATGCTAAGGGTTGGGAGCTTAGTCTATAATTGTAATTGGTAACATTTACTGAACGTTGGGTTATGTTGTTTCTTTATAAGGAATAACAAGGAAAACGAATAAAATCTTTGCAGCGAAGAAAATTATTATGATGAAAAAGGTTTTTTTCATACTGATTACTATGTTATGTGGTCTATTACATCTTGGCAGCATTACAATTAATACTTCCAATTCGGTTGAGGAAAACGTTATAAGGTCCATTGGACATATGGAAGTGGCCAGAGCCAAAGCTTTTTTGACTTCGGTACCGGTTACCGTTACCGATGCGTTTTGTAAGCGAAGTGCCGGAGGCGTACATGATTTTTATTCTGAAGGGGATTATTGGTGGCCCGATCCCAATAGTCCAGAAGGACCCTATATCCAAAAAGACGGACAGACAAATCCGGATAATTTTGTGGCTCATCGTTTGGCTATGATACGATTGAGTGAAATAGTGGGTACGCTAACATCTGCTTGGTTGCTTACAGAAGAAAAAGTTTACGTCGATAAGGCCTTGGAACACCTAAATGCTTGGTTTGTTGAGGATGATACCATGATGAAACCACACATGCTTTACGCTCAGGCGATATACGGTAAGGTTACCGGTAGGGGCATTGGGTTAATTGATGCGTATCATTTTGTTGAGGTCGCACAGAGCATTAAAGTTCTCTCTAAAAAAGGAGCTATACCGGATAATCAGGCGAAAAAACTGAAAAACTGGTTTGGAAGATTTTTAAAATGGATGACCGAACATGAATATGGAATTTCAGAAATGAACTGGAAGAATAACCATGGTACCTGCTGGGCCGTTACTGCGGCCTCTTTGGCAACATTAACCGAAAACGAAAGAATTATAGAGCTCTGTACCAATCGATTCAAAGAAATACTATTACCGGAGCAAATGGCTAAAAATGGCAGTTTTCCACTGGAACTTGTCCGAACTAAACCATTTGGGTATTCACTTTTTAATATTGATGCTTTTTGCACGTTAGCCCAAATACTTTCTACTCAAGATGATAATCTTTTCGAATACAGCACTCCAGATGGCAAATCATTGAAACAGGGAATAGAATTTATTTATCCCTTTATAGCCGACAAATCAAAATGGCCTTTCGAACAGGATATTTATATTTGGAATGAATGGCCAGTGCGTCATCCATCGCTTTTGTTCACGGCAATGGCGTTTGATAAACAGGAATATATAGACACGTATTTAAAATTGCCCGAATACCCTTTGCATTCCGAGGTTATACGCAACCTTCCGGTTAGGCATCCCATAATTTGGTTTTTTGATTAGGTGCCTATAAAACCAAAAGGGTTTCATGTATTTTTTATATGAATGAAACAAATTATTACCTCTAATGGCATTAGGTCGTGTGGCTTAGTGTAAAAGTTACATAGGATGACCCGAGGTATTAATATAAAAAAACCTCGTTGAATTACTCTTCATTATCCAGGAAAATTTGCATAATGGTTATTCTAATTGAGCTATTTTATATTTGAAAGCACTACATTACCGCGGAGCCCCAATTACTTTTACATCTGTTGCATCACTGCCATTTGTTCTCGCCTTTTGTTCAACAAAATAGGGTTGAAAAGTATAGGATGAATTATTGTCCCAAATGGTATTGTTAGTGGGTATTTTCTTTTTTAAAAGAGTTGTAGTGTTTTGATAATCAGGGTTGTTGGCTAGATTGATAAACTCATTCGGGTCATTTTTATGATCATATAATTCTTCCGTTCCATCTTCGTAGCGAATGTATCTAAACTGTTTGGACTTGACGGCATGATTGTTCATTCCAAAAGTTGTTATTGCAAATTGAGGGTCTAGATCGTTGTCGTTCATCAAGGGAACAAGACTTTTACCCTCGTTTCTTTCATAGGCTGGTAGTCCGCACAGCTCCAAAAGAGTAGGGTAAATAGACAATAGCTCTGCGGGTTTATCTATTACTTTCCCTTTTGGTAAATCGGGTGCCACAAATAATAAGGGAGTTTCGGTAGCTGCATTCCAAAGGGCGTGCTTGGCAAAGGTGCTTTTTTCTCCCAAGCGATAGCCATGATCGGACCAAAGAACAATAACGGTATTATTGGCGTGTCCACTTTCATCAAGCGTATCTAACAGTCTTCCAATTTCGTAATCCACATAGCTGATACAAGCCAAATATGCCTGAATGATTTTTGGCCATTCCCCACTTTTAATGGCCCAATCTGTAGAGGGCATCATTGGTAAATCGTTTATTTGTAATGCTACGGGAGGAACATCGTTTAAATCATTTGCCCGATAAGGTCTAGTTTTTATACTATCCAACGGATGGAGATCAAACCATTTTTGAGGCACATAAAGAGGAACATGAACCCGTAAAAAACCTATTCCCATAAAAAAAGGACGGTCGTAGGTTTTCTTTAGTCGCTCGTTGACCCAATTCACGGATTGGTGGTCGGGCATCAAAGAGTCTGCTTCGGGAAAAGCACCCCAGTCCGTACTTGTTCTTCCGTATTTCTTGCGGTCCGAGGAACCGAAACCATCCCATACAAATCGTTTCTCTGGATAAGGTCCAAAACCTTTCTCCCTCCCTCCAGATTCATCAAAAACTCCATTAGGAGCATGCGTATGGAACAACTTGCCAATACCCATGGTATGATAGCCGTTTTTCTTAAAGTATTCGGGAAGCATTATAATATCCTGTGTTGCGGAATTGTTTTCCGAACGTATCTTTTCATCGGATATCATGCCATAAATACCGGTTGTTGATGGGCGTAGGCCTGTCATTAATGAAGCTCTTGAAGGACCGCATAAGGGGGCTTGGCAGTGTGCGTCTGAAAAAATTACCCCTCTAGAGGCCAAACGATCAATATTGGGGGTTTTGGTGCCAGAGAACTTATCGAGTACTCCAAGCATATTATTTAAATCATCTACAGCAATGAACAAAACGTTGGGATGATCTGGTTTTACAATTTTTTCTGTTTTTTCTTCCTCCTTACAGGCGGATAAACACAATAAACTTAGGGCAAAGACGAAAAATGCTCCATTTTTCATAAGGTGAATTTTATAGGGTCTTTAGATGATTTCAATTGTTAGTTCTACCTCTGGTTCTATGTCAAAATAGGCCATTATAGGAACAGCTTCCGCGCCAGGGACCATATTAAAGATTCGTTCTTTAGGCGTTTCTTTTATGGTGAGGGGAACATTTGAAGTGATTTTAACCAAACCTTCCGGTTTTTGTACGGTAATCTCATTTGTACTATGTTGGGCAACCGTCTCGCCGGAAGGAGAAATAATAGGTAGTACAAAAGCGGTTTTAGAAATAACTTTTTGATTGGTTTTAGCTATAATTCGTAACGAACTTTCTGAACATTCATAGGTTAAATCAAAGTCCGAAGCAGTGCTTTCAACAGCTTGGTTGTATTCATTTTTTAATTGGCACTGCGTATTTATTAGAATCTGTCCATTGGTGTCTTTGGACGAAATAGTTGCGGCACGATCAAATATATTAGAGTTCCATTTATCATTATGCATGGTTTCTATCCTTGGTGTAAACGGAAAATCTTCTCCTGGGTTGGGTTGTTGGTTTAATGGCTCTACCAACTTATATTTAGCCATACTTGCAGCTAACAAAAGCCCTACTTTGGTATGGTACAATAATGACAAAGCCCCTCCGGTAGCCTGACGGTAATACCCATCTTTGTAGATGGCGTCATAGGCAGTTACGGTTCCTCTCCAATTGCCACGGGAAAAAAGACTTGTGTCTATTTCCTTATAGTGTTTTATACCATCGGCAGTACTTCTAGGTAGGGGAGTGGCAGTGTTTATTTTAGGTAGTTCGTGCCAATTATCCAATAAATGTGCCAATGGTTTAGTATGTGCAAAGGTATGGTGTATACAAGGTTTTATACCGTGTGAAGTATAATGAATACCACCATGTAACAATCCGTTGTGGGTACAGCGTCTCAATAATTCGGTATATTTTACTGCGGCCGTGCCCAAGGCGGGATTACGATTGGCCATAAGTGCCAATGCAGGTTGACTACCATCACAAGTGCGGCTGCCCCAATACGTCCATTTAAACATTCGTGTTCCCCAACCATTGTCCCAACCCCCATCGGGTAACATAAATTCTAAATGGGTACTTAGGGATTTATCCAAAAGCTCAAGAAGTTCGGTGTCGTTTTCATGAACGGCATATAGTACAATATTGTTCAACGATTCCTCCACGTTATAGCCTAAGTCAATGCCTTTTAATCCTTTGGCACTTAGCTTATGTGCACTTGGTTTTATTTCACCATATAAAAAATTATTAGGTTTCGTGAAATAGGTTTTTATAGCTTCCGCCAGTTCTTTACTACGGGATAGGTATTCTGGCTTATTGAGCATCTTCCCGATAAGGTTGAGAGCATAAATGGTAGTGGCCCCGTAATTTACGTTGGTCACATCCATAGTTGGGAATTTCCTGTAAACAAAATCTGCAGCTCTCGCCAATCTATCCATCCATCTTGCACGTCGTTCTTCGTCAAGCAAATCTCCGTGGTATTGTAAAGCTTCTGCCAAAGAAATGGCTCCAAACACCGTGATACCGTTCCAGGATTTTGGGTTAAGATCGTTCGACCACGCTCCACTAGGCAATGTTACATTTTCGGCCCACTCCATTACTGCAATACCTGAATTGAGATATTTTTGTTCGCCTGTATACTTTGCCATAGCCAGTAAAGGATAAACGGCATCCATCATTCGTCCGTGGACCTTGTTACATGCTGGACATTTGAACATACCATGTACTTTGGGGTCGTCCGTATTAATAATTTGTGTTTGGATAAGTCCATCGCACCAATCTTTCAAAAGATCGTAAACGAGTTTTTTGAACTCTAAAGAATGTTCTTTGGTAACCTTATCGGAACATGAATTTAACCATGGCCCCATAGATAGGGTAAGACCAGCGGTGCCTAGGCTAGAGAGTTGTAAAAAATCTTTTCGTTTCATTTGACCTGATTTTTTGGTTACCTTTTCTACTTATCCGTGGTCATTTTATAAATTTCGGAGCCTGCACTTAAAAAGGCCCCAGTACCGTATACCTCTGTCTTATCCGGACTGGCATTGCCAGGAGCGGCACCAATGGGTTGAACATAGCCCAGCATACCATTATCATTAACGTAACTTGTCATGGCGTTCCATCCTTTTATTGCGGCTTTTTTATAATCGTTACTTTTTAATATTCCGTTATTAATACCCCAGGTTAGGCCATAAACAAAAAAGGATGAACCGCTGGTCTCTGGTGTTGGATAGAATTCTTGGCCCAATAAGCTCATTGCCCAATGTCCTTTTGGAGTCTGTAATTCAAGAAGTTTTGCGGACATTTTTTTATATATATCCAAGAAGTATTCATATTCCTTGGTTTTAGGTTTTAAATTCGATAAAATATCGGCTAGGCCAGCGTAGACCCAACCATTACCTCGTCCCCAAAATACTTTAGTCCCATTGTCTAATTTGTCTTTAAATCTTTCATCTCTATAATACAAGTGCTCCTCCTCATCAAACAAGAATTCAGTAGTAGCTTTGTATTCTTCAAACATGAAATCCAAATATTTTTGTTCTCCGGTTATATTATACAAATCGGCCCAAACAGGTGGGGACATAAAAAGAGCATCGCACCAGTTCCAACGATCTTGGTGGTAGGGGGTGGCCCAATTCAATTTGGTATTAGCGGGATGGTGCATAAGAAAGTTAAATTGTTCTATAGTAGGGTCCAACATTTCTTTTTGGTTGTATTTTCTATACAATGCGGCGTACATTCGGCCAACAGTATGGTCATCTGCGTGATATTTTCGTTCGTGTAGTTGCCATTTATTTTGATTGCCAATTCCCTTCAACCAATTGTAGTAGGTATCATCGTCGGCCATTTCTGCCCATTTGGCCATTCCAACATACAGCGCTCCGTTTGTCCAATGTAGAGGATGGTGAGGTTTTTTATTGCTATAACTGTCATTGATGTGATCCATTTGCCAGTCAGCCACCTTTTTCATTATGTCTTTTACTTCTTTGGGATTTACTTTTTGGGCACTGCAGAAGTGAATAGTAAAAAAAGTGACGAGTAGTAATTTGATTGTTTTCATAGGATTGACTTTGTAATTTTATTCAAAAACACCGGATGTGATGCTTCAATTTTTAAAAAGAAAAGGAGCACGAATGCGAGAACAATTTTAGTGGGGTTTTGGGGAATTTGCATCCTGTGCTATCCTGTCATCCCTATATATTGGAACGTTTTTCTAAGAATAAAAGGCAGCTCTTTCGAGCTGCCCTTAGTTTGATAGAAGGGATTATTGCGATTTAATGTGTATAGGGGACCGTGCCTGTTTCATCAATAGAATACCCCCATTTTTTAATATATGCCAGCCCGGGAAGAAATTCATCTCCCGTTTCTTCTAATCTTTGATACAACAATTTCTCCATGTCATCTTGCACAGAAGTATACCCTTCATTGCCCACAAGGTTATTCAGTTGATAAGGGTCTATTTTATTGTCAAAAAGGAGCCATGGTCCTGTTAAGCCCCTAGCATATGTGTATCGTTGGGTCTTTATAGCTCTATATTCCCTAGCGCCATGCTGTACCTTGTTCCATTGTCCAAAAGGTTGTACGCATGTAAGTAATGTGGCGTCACCTACCTGTTCCTTCCCTTCCAAATAAGGTCTGTAGTTTATTCCTTCTACAGTAGTTGGAATTGAAATATCACAAAGCCCTAAAAGGGTAGGCATAATGTCTTCGGAATTCATCAATGCAGCTCGCTCTCCTATTGATATTCTTAGGTTTTGGGGAATATGGAATAGCATTGGGACTCGGGCCGATTCTTCATAGGGTTGTTGCTTTTTATATGCCCCATGAGAGCCTAGTAAATCACCATGATCTGAGGTGAAAACAATAATAGTGTTTTCATATTTACCAGTGTTTTTCAGGTTACTGATCAGCTTTCCGATCATATCGTCAATTGCGGCGATATGGGCATAGTAGCCAGCTAGATCTTTTTTAGCCCGTGCGTTGAGACTATCAGGGACATTTTTCCGTAATTGAATTTTATCCGGATCAAACCGATTTCTATATTTCTCCGGTGCCGTATGGTATGGCGCATGGGGCGTGCCGTAAGAAAGAATCATCATAAAAGGACTATTCGAAGATTTTTTTTCTTTAAGATAGTCAATGGCGGCATCGGTCTGTTCAAAAGTATCATAACCGTCCCAAATTTTTCTATCGGGGTCATCATTATCGTAGTACACAGATTTATTGTAATTATGGGTGCATTCATTACCCTTCCAAAATTTGAATCCTTGTCTTCTTTTACCGGGAGCAACATTTTGTAGCCTCCCGCGACCATCTAAATGCCATTTACCAATATAACCGGTATCATAACCTTCTTTGTTAAATACTTTGGCAATGGTTACCGCATTGGTGTCTAATTGTACATCGTTCATAAAGACCCCATGGGTCAATGGGCGTTGCCCGGTTAAAAGTGAAGCCCTAAAGGGGGAACATACCGGCATACCGGATACTGCATTTTTGAAGTTTACACTTGTCTTGGCCAGTTCATCTAGATTAGGAGTGTTTACATTCGGGTCTCCAGCATAGCTCGTGGCTTGAGCTCGCCATTGGTCTGTTAGGATTACTAGTACATTTGGGGGACTGGTGTTTTCAGACTTTGCAGAAGTATCCTTCTTGTTTTCGCTGCAGGAACTAAAGGCAATTAAAACTGCTGCAAAAATAGAATAGCATATTTTTTTCATAAAATTGGTATTCATTTTTTCCAAGATTCTTCTATTTTTTTCTTTAAGGCTTTAACTACGGAAGGTTTTTTGTTGGCTATATCTGTCTGCTCTAATGGGTCTTCATAAATATTGAACAATTGCACTTGTTCGTTAGGTCTATTTTTGGAATTGGGTACGATTAGCTTGTAAGGATCTGTCATTACCATTTTATACTTTAGACTTTCTTCTACGGTATTAAAATCATGATTGTATATCTCTCCAAAAATGGCTTCTCGGTTTTCAAGTTCATTTTTATCTAAAACGTTTATGCCGTCAAGGGCATTAGGGCGTTCAATACCCAATAAAGCCAAAACCGTGGGAACCATATCTAAACTGCTAACTAATGAACGGTCGTCATGGAAGGGCATGATTTTCCCTTTCCATTTGAACATAATCGGGGTTCTCAGACCGTAATCGTATGGTGCTTGTTTAGAAATTGGGTTGTAGTTGGCATCGTTCTCATTTTGTACCCATCCATTGTCACAAACGTAAACAAACAATGTATTTTCCGTTTCCCCTTTTTCGTCAATATAGTTCATTAAGTCTCCACAGGTATTATCGAACCATTCGCACATAGCCCAGTATTTGGCAACATACTCAGATGGCGCACTCTTACGATACTTTTGTAACAGACTCTCTGGTGGATTGTGTGGTGAATGAGGTAGAAATGGAGCGTACCAAGTAAAAAAAGGTTTCTTTTTTTCCAGGGCCAAGTCAATATAACTATATAGAGTGTCCATGCCTTTTCGCCCTATTTCAAGTCCATAGTCGCCATGTCTGCCCCCCCGATTAGGATCCCCATGGGTCATACCATAATCAAACCCCCCATTGGCATAGTTACCTATCCACCATTTTCCGGTTTGAAATGATAGATAACCTTTGTCCTTCAGTATTTTTGGTAAGGTTTCCAGCTTTTTAAAGTTTCGGATAACGTGTTCATAGTTTTCAGGTCTCCAAGGCATGTCCCAGGCTCTATTGTTCTCGACAACATTGTCAGGTAAGACCCTGTCATTGCCTAACACCATATGGTCTCTTGGATAAACCCCGGTTATAATGGATGCAAGTGATGGTGAGCATAAGGATGTGGGTACGTAGCCACGGGTAAAAGTCCTACTTTCAGCTGCAAGCTTATCTAGGTTGGGAGTTTTAATGAATTTATGTCCCATGAATCCGTAGTCGGTCCAAGCCTGATCATCGGATAAAATAAAAACTATATTGGGAAGTTTTTCTGTTGTTTTTTCCTTTGAAACTTGTTTAACTTCTTTGCAAGAAGTTAAACAAGTTATTGCTAATATTATTGATGTTAGCAGTGTTGCATTTTTCATTTTGTTTTTTGCTTTATATTGTTACTTGTATGTTCCACCCAAATGAAAATTTAAATTTTCCTTCAAGAATTAATAGCCTGGATTTTGTGTAAGATTAGGATTTAAGTCTAACTCGTTGTTAGGGATGGGGTACAATAATTTTTCTTGGGTTATGGCAAAAGATTCAGGACCATATGCTATAAAGTCTGGAGGAGTCAAAGTAGGATTGGCTTTTTCCTTGATTCCAAAAGCTGTAATAGTCTCAATAGCCTCATCGGTTCTCAACAGGTCAAACCAACGATGGTTTTCAAATGCAAGTTCAACTCTTCTCTCTTGGGCTATTGCGTTTCTAAAAGATTCTTGGTCGGGTAAATCCGTAGCGGTTAATTCTCCCAACCCTGCTCGGGTTCTTACCATATTCAGTAAGTTAAATGGAGCGCCTGTCTGGTAACTTTGTTCGTTTATAGCTTCTGCCAACATTAAAAGTACGTCGGCATAGCGGTACAATGGCCAATTGTTGGGTGTGCGTGAAAAATCTGGGTCCGTATCATGGTTGTATTTGTTAATATAATACAATGGACTCGGATTTCTATCAAAGTAAGCTACTGATATATCTTTTCTTAAATCATTAGGCTCATAGGCTTCTATCATATCGGTAGTAGGAATATTTCTTCCAGGTCCACTTTCAGGTCCTAAAAAGACTACCCCTCTTGATCCTACGGGAGCGAATTGATATATAAAATTACTGGATTCGCCTTCAGGACCTTCTTTAAATTGAATTTCAAAAATAGATTCATTATGATTTTTATTGGCAGGATCAAAAATTGCTGCGTAATCCGTGAGGAGTGCGTATTGATTTGATGAAATGATTGTATTAAGTTGTTGGACCGTGCCGGAATAATCTTTACTAGTCAATAGCACTTTGGCTAAAAGCATTCTAGCCGCCCCTTGTGTTATCCTACCAATATCATTGCCCGAATAATTTAGCGGTAGATTGGAAATTGCAAATTCAGCATCTTCAATAATTGCGTCGTATACTTCCGAGGCGGGGTTTCTTTGTAGGGCAAAAGCTTCCTCGGCAGAATTTATTGGGGCTATAAGCAGGGGTATATCGCCCCAATATCTCACAGCTACAAAGTGATAGAAAGCTCTAAAA
>ENA-ORXM01001848-ORXM01001848.1-marine-metagenome-genome-assembly--contig:-NODE-1848-length-27335-cov-4.092193_pt1 | contig 27335 bp, 13 predicted proteins | sample MGYA00237867_ERZ511480 | MGnify/ENA primary metagenome ERZ511480 (study PRJEB26309, sample SAMN06266103) | marine metagenome | isolation source: Algal blade | place: United Kingdom:Sidmouth, United... | reverse complement strand
TGCGTCCGGCGCGCCAGGGTGCGATGGCCGCGTCGTGGCCGGCGACGTCGAGCAGCCGCTCGCGCAACGCGACCATGCCGTCTCCGGTGTGCGCCGACACCGCCACGACGGTGTCCGTCTGTCCGCGCGCGACGCCGGCCAGGGTGTCCGCGTCGACCAGGTCGCGCTTGTTCAGCACCACCGTGCGAGGCAGGGCGTCCGGCAGCTCGACCGCCAACAGCACGGGATCCGACGCGTCCAGGACCACCAGCACGTGATCGGCCGAGGCCAGCGCGGCGCGGGCCCGTCGGATGCCTTCGCGTTCCACGGCATCCTCGCTCTCGCGAAGCCCGGCCGTGTCGAGCACGTGCAGCGGCACGCCGTCCAGCACGATGTCTTCCCGCAGCACGTCCCGGGTGGTGCCCGCGATGTCGGTGACGATGGCGCTGTCGGCACCGGCCAGCGCATTCAGCAGACTCGACTTGCCGACGTTGGGTCGCCCGGTGATGACCACGGTCAGGCCGTCTCGCAACCGACGCCCCTGCGCGCTGCGGGCCAGCAGCGTGTCGAGCTTCTCCACCAGGCTCGCGGCCCGCGCTCCGAGCTCGGGGTCGGCGAGGAAGTCGATGTCCTCCTCGCTGAAGTCCAGGGCGGCCTCGAGCCAGACACGTAGCCCGACGATGGCGTCCAGCACGGCGTGAACGTCGCTCGAGAACGCGCCGTCGAGCGAGCGCACGGCGGCACGCGCGGCGGCGGCACCGCTCGCATCGACGAGATCGGCCACGGCCTCGGCCTGCGCGAGGTCGAGTTTGTCGTTGAGGAAGGCGCGCTCGCTGAATTCCCCGGGACGCGCGGGCCGGGCACCCAGCGCGAGGACGCGGGCCAGCACGAGATCGAGGACGGCCGGACCGCCGTGTCCCTGCAGTTCGAGCACGTCCTCGCCGGTGAAGGAGTGCGGGGCGACGAAGCGGAGTGCCAGCCCGACGTCGAGCGCGCTGCCGTCGGCATCGAGGAACGGCAGGTGGGTCGCGACGCGCGGGGCGAGTGCCTGCGCGGTCACCGCCTGCGCGATGCGGGCGACGTCCGGACCGCTGACCCTGACGATGCCGATGCCGGCCCGTCCCGCGCCCGTCGCGACCGCGGCGATGGTGTCGCGGCTCATCGCGGGCCGGGGGCTGGGAACGCGGGCGTCAGCGGGATTTCTTCTTGCCGCGTCCGCGCGCCTTGGCGTTCGCCTTCTGCTGCGCCTTCACCTTGGCCTCGGCGATGATGTCGCGGAAGCCGACCTTCCTGTCGCCGCTGGCGGCAGCGGCCGTCGCCTCCGTCGATGTCACCGCCGACGGCTTCGCGTCTCCCGGCTTGGCGAGCGACGGCGTCCCGCCTGCGGGCGAGCCACCGGCGGTCACCTCACCGTCGACATCGTCCGAGACATCGGCATCGACGACGTCGCCGCCATCGCCCCCCTTCTTGCCGGTCTTGCCGGTCTTGCCGCCGCGGTCCTCCTTGTCGGCGAGCACGTGCCGGGTGATGTAGTACTGCTGCGCGATGCCGAGCGTGTTGTTGGCGATCCAGTACAGCACGAGGCCTGCGGGGAAGAAGGCGAAGAAGATGCCGAACACGAGCGGCAGGAACTGGAACACCTTTGCCTGGATCGGGTCGGCCGGCGCCGGGTTCAACTTCTGCTGGAAGTACATGGTCGCCGCCATGATCACCGGCAGGATGAACAGCGGGTCCTTGATCGAGAGGTCCTTGATCCAGAGGATCCAGGGCGCCTGCCGCAGTTCCACGCTCTCGAGCAGCATCCAGTAGAAGGCGATGAACACCGGAATCTGCACCAGCATCGGCAGGCAGCCGCCGAGCGGATTGACCTTCTCCTTCTTGTAGAGCTCCATCGTCGCCTGGCCCATCTTGGCCCGGTCGTCGCCGTAGCGCTCCTTGAGGCCCTGAAGCTTGGGCTGGAGGAGCTTCATCCTCGCCATCGAGCGGTAGCTCGCCTCGGAGAGCTTGTAGAAGACGGCCTTGATGCAGAACGTGACGAGGATGATCGCGAAGCCCCAGTTGCCGACGAAGCCGTGGATCGTCTTCAGCAGCCAGAACAGCGGCTGGGCGAGGATCGTCAGAAAGCCGTAGTCGACGGTGAGCTCGAGGTTCGGAGCGGCCGCCTTGAGCTGATCCTGGATCTTCGGGCCGATGTAGGCGCGACTGGCGAACGTCGCCTCGCTCCCGGCCGGCACCGTCTGGCTCGCCGAGACGAGGCCGATCAGGTAGCGGTTCTCGTTCGGGAGGTAGCGGGTGTAGGCGGTGTTGGTCTCGTCCTCGGAGGGAATCCAGGCGGCGGCGAAGTAGTGCTGGATCATCGCCACCCAGCCACCGGTGGCGTCGACGTTGAGATCCTCGTCCTCGATGTCGCCGAAGTCGACCTTCTCGTAGACATCCTCGGGGGTGCTGAGAATGCCGCCGATGTAGGTATGGATGAACTGCTGCCGCTCGTCCTTCGTACCCGGCTTTCGTTTCAGCTGGCGGTACTGGTTGACGCTCCAGGGCTCGCCGGAGCCGTTGGTGACGGTGTACTCGACACCGACCTCGTAGCTGTCACGCGCGAAGAGGAGCGTCTTGACGACCTCCACTCCCCCCTCCGAGCGCCACGTGAACGGCACTCGAAGCACGTCCTCGCCCTCGGCGAGCACGTAGCGTTCGTTCTCCGCGCGCATCGGCTCGCGATGGGTCGGAGCGGGCTCCCCGCGCCGCGCCTGCAGACCCGACTCGATCACCAGGTAGTGGGCCGGATCGTCGCTCACCAACACGAAAGGGGTATCGGGCTGCTCGATCGAGACCGGGTAGTCGAGGAGCTCGACGCCGATGATGGTCGCCCCGAGGGTGCTCACCCGCACGTCCATGACATCGGTGCGCACGTGGACGAGATCGGCGCCGCCGGCCGGCGCGTCGCTCGCTGCCGGGGCGGACCCCTGCACCTCGGCGGTCGGACCCTCGGGCAGATCGTCGGCCGCGGGAGGCAGGATCGGCGCCCCACCCTCCCCCGCCGGCGCCGCTCCGGGCGCTTCGGCCGTGCGGGCCGGCGGCGTCGGCGCGGCGTAGTCCTGCATCCACGTCTGGTAGATGATCAGACTCAGGAAGCCGAGCGCCATGTACAGCAGCAGTCGTTGCGTTTCCATCTATCGCGTTCTTCGTGAGGGCTCGGCGTCGACCTGGGGCGGCACCGGATCGTATCCCCCGGGGTGGAAGGGGTGGCAGCGGAGCACTCGCCGGACGGCGAGCCAGCCACCACGTGCGCGACCGTGTGTCTCGAGTGCCTCGAGCGCGTAGGCCGAGCAGCTCGGGTGAAAGCGGCAGCGCGGCAGAAACAGTGGGCTGATCCAGCGACGGTAGAAGGCGACGAGACGAATCATCGACGCGTCGCGGGAGCACCCGATTGTCGCAGCAAACGCGACCAGAGTGCGTCGAGCGAACGACGAAGCTCGGCCGACGAGCCCGAGCAGGCAGCGTCGCGATTCAGAAGAACGACATCGTGGCCGACGAGTCGGTGACGAGCGTGACGAAACGATTCACGGGCCACGCGCTTGATGCGATTCCTGTCGACGGCGCGGCGTGCCCGCTTCTTGGCGATCGCCAGTCCGAGCCGAGCGGGAGATGCCACGCCGGAGGATGTCGCCCGGTGCGCGAGCACGGTCCAGTAGCGATCGGCCACGCGACGGTTGTCGCCGAAGACCGCATCGTAGGCACGGCCATTCAACAGCCGCGCTTCACGCGGGAAACCGCGCGGATGGAGGATCCCGCTCCGATCAGCCCCCCGACCAATGCTCCGATCAACACCTCGATCGTCGTCACGATCGCCGTGAGGACCGTGGCGACGACCGTCACGCGTTCCGACACACCGCCCGACGCTCGACTCGTCGACGGGTCCATCCACGGCGGACGGATCCGTCGACGGCATCAGGCGCTGAGGCGAGCACGCCCCTTGCGCCGGCGCGCGGCCAAGACGGCACGCCCACCACGAGTGGCGAGTCGGGCACGGAATCCGTGGGTGCGAGCACGCTTGATCTTGCTCGGCTGATAGGTTCGCTTCATCTCGGCAGCTCCGGTGGCAGCACCGGGCTGCACATATCGAAAGAGAACCCTCGAGTTTAGGCTCCCGGGCTCCACCGGTCAACGCTCGCCACCCTGGGCGCCGTTCGATCTCGGTGTCGTTCCTCGCCCTTCGAGGGCGTTGAAAAGCGCGGCCTCGATCGCGTACAGTGGATCGATTCCGCACCGATCCGCGCCCGCGCGCGTCGCGTTCCGCGGCCTCGTGTACATCCCGACTGCGGTGGCGTATCCGTGCCGGGCATCAGGACTGGAGACTCGCCCGTTGAGCGCACCGCTGTGGGATCAGTGCCTCGCCCAGCTCGAGGCCGAGCTGTCCGAGCAGCAACTGAACACCTGGATCCGCCCGCTGCAGGCCCACGAGGAGGCCGACCAGCTCCGTGTCATGGCGCCGAATCGTTTCGTTCTGGACATGGTGCAGAACAACTTCCACGCGCGAATCCAGGAGCTCGTCACCGCCCTCGCCGAGAGTCCTCCGGTCACGGTCAACCTGATCATCGGCACCGGCGGGTCTCGTTCGGTCGAGCGACGCGCGTCGGCCGGCGCGTCGATCCCCGCCCCGACGGATTCGGTCGGCACCGGTACGGCGCCCGCTCGCTCGCAGATCGCCGCGAGCGAGCCGCACGCTCGGCACGACCCGAACCTCAACCCGTTGTTCAGCTTCGAGACGCTGGTCGAGGGAAAGTCCAATCAGCTCGGGCGCGCCGCCGCCACCCAGATCGGCAACAACCCCGGTACCGCCTACAACCCGTTCCTGATCTACGGACCTTCGGGCCTGGGCAAGACTCACCTGATGCAGGCGATCGGCAACGCGATCCTTGCCAAACGCCCGAGCGCGCGGGTCATGTACGTGAATTCCGAGCGCTATGTCGGCGAGATGGTCAGCGCCCTCCAGCACGGGCGCATCAACAAGTTCAAGCAGTTCTATCGCGGTCTCGACGCCTTGCTCCTCGACGACGTGCAGTTCTTCGCCGGCAAGGATCAGACTCAGGAGGAGTTCTTCCACAACTTCAACGCACTCCTCGAAGGCGGACAGCAGATCGTGCTGACCTGCGATCGGTATCCGAAGGAGGTCAACGGTCTCGAGGAGCGGCTGAAGACTCGCTTCGGCTGGGGGCTGTCGGTCTCCGTGGAACCGCCGGAGCTCGAGATGCGGGTAGCCATCCTCAACAGCAAGGCCGAGCAGAACGGCATCGAGCTGCCGAGCGAGGTCAGCTTCTTCATCGCCAAGCGGGTGCGTTCCAACGTTCGTGAGCTCGAGGGCGCGCTCAAGCGCGTGATGGCCAACTCGCAGTTGATCGGTCAGCCGATCACGCTCGATTTCGCTCGCGAAGCGTTGAGCGATCTGCTCGCGGTGCAGGCGAAGCTCGTGACGATCGAGAACATTCAGAAGACCGTCAGTGAATACTACCGGGTACGGTTGGCCGATCTCTCCGCCAAGAGTCGCTCGCGTTCGATCGCCCGACCGAGACAGATGGCGATGGCATTGGCCAAGGAGCTCACCGGCAAGAGCCTGCCCGAGATCGGCCAGGCGTTCGGCGGGCGCGATCATACGACCGTTCTCCATGCCTGCCGCAAGGTGGTCGAGCTGCAGGCGGAGGACTCGGCCATACGCGAGGACTACGACAACCTGCTCAGAACACTCTCGGCCTGAGTGAGCCGTACGATGTCGGACACCGGCCGGCGGTGTGAGGCTGGGGATCGCGCCGCGACCGGTTCGGCCGGCGAGCGTGACGCACCTCCCCGTCTCTCAGGTACGAATTCGTGGTGAAAGCGGTCACCCACGGCACTGCACAAGCTGTGGACAACGTGTTGGAAAACGGGGGGCAAACGGGACGCGATTGGGACCGGAAGCGAACCATCGCGACTTATCCACAATCGGTCCACAGGATACGGGCAGCTTTTCCGCCCTACTGTACAGACGAGATCGTGAACGCAGCTCGTTGAGATACCGACACTTTCCGTGCTTTTCCACAGAGTTGTTCTTGATCAACAGTAGTAGTCACAAGATTCGTTTATCCACTTCCCCTCTTTCTCTGGGCCCATGAAATTCAGTGCACAGCGCGAATCCCTGCTCACGCCACTCCAGCATGTCGTCGGTGCGGTTGAACGGCGACAGACCTCCCCGATCTTGGGCAATGTGCTGATCGAGGCGTCGGACGGCACGGACGATTCGACCGACGCCTCCGGCGGTGCGGGTCAGGTGGTGTTGACCGCGACCGATGCGGAGATCGAGATGCAGGCGCGCTGCGCGTTGCATGTGGACGAGGGGGGTGAGATCACGGTCCCGGCCAGAAAACTCCTCGAGATCGGACGCCATCTGCCCGATTCGGCTCAAGTGGACTTCGAGTCGAACGGAGAGAAGGCGCTGTTCAAGTCCGGCCGCAGCCGCTTCACGCTCGCGACTCTGCCTGCGGTGGAGTTCCCGAAGGTCGACGCGCTGGAGGGCCCGCAGGAGGTCACCCTGAAGGCCGCGGAGCTCCACCAGTGCATTCGGGGCACCGCCTTCTCCATGGCTCAGCAGGACGTGCGCTTCTACCTCAACGGCATGCTGCTGGAGATCGGCGATGCGCAGCTCTCCTGCGTGGCGACGGACGGGCACCGACTGGCGTACGCCCGCTGCGAGACCGAAGCGAGCTCCTCGGAGCCGATTCGGGCGATCGTTCCGCGCAAGAGCGTCGGCGAGTTGCAGCGATTGCTCGGTACGCTCGAGGAGGACGAGGCAGTGCGATTGGCGGTCACGCCGCAGCATCTCCAGGTCCACGTCGGGGATGTGCGTCTGACGACGAAGCTGATCGATGGTCGATTCCCGGACTATGACCGAGTCATACCGGTCGACGGCAACAAGGAACTGACCATCGATTGCACGATGTTGCGCCAGTCGCTGACGCGTGCGTCGGTGCTCTCCAACGAGAAGTACCGTGGTGTGCGTATGGCGCTGTCGGACGGTGTGCTGACGATTTCGAGCAACAATCCCGATCAGGAGGAAGCGATCGACGAGCTCGAGGTGGAGTACGTCGGCGAGTCGGCCGAGATCGGGTTCAACGTCACGTACCTACTCGACGTGCTCGGTGCCATCGACGCGGTCAACGCACGTATTCGGCTCAAGGACGGTGCTAGCAGCGTACTGATCACGCCCGAGTCGACGAGCGACACCAAGTACGTCGTCATGCCGATGCGCCTCTAGCTCGGGCACCGTGGACGGTGATCTTGACCCGTCTCGAGATCGAGGGATTCCGAAACCTCTCCGGAGTCGCGTTCGATCCTCATCCGACATTGAATCTGTTGAACGGTCCGAACGGGGCCGGCAAGAGCAGCGTTCTCGAAGCGATTCAGTGTCTGTCGACCGGGCACTCGTTTCGTTCCCGCAAGGCCAGGGAGCTCGTCTCCTCGGGTAAGGATCAGCTGTCGATCGTCGCCAGGTTGCGTGATCTGGGCACGAATCGCGGTCATCGGATCGGATTGGCACGGGGCCGCGACGGCACGCTGACGATGCGACTCGATTACGAGGCGGTCGACAACATTGCGCAGGCGACTCGGCTACTACCGGTCAAGACCCTGTCCCCGGACAGTCATGCATTGGTTCAAGAAGGGCCGGAGGAACGACGCCGATTCCTCGATTGGGGAGTGTTCCACGTGGAACCACGTTTCTTCGACGTGTGGCGTCTGTACAGGCGCGCGCTGAGTCAACGGAATCAGGCGTTGCGCGATCAGAGGTCCGATTCGGAGGTCTGGTCCTGGGACGAGCAGCTGATCGAGGCGGGTGAACAGGTGGACGCCTACCGGCGGGCCTACGTCGGCCAGTTGGCTGAGATACTTCAGGCCCGTAGCGAGAATCTCGGTACCCCGCTCGGTGTCGCGCTGAGATACCGCGGAGGGTGGGCAGAAGGTACGGCGTTGGGCGAGTCGCTCGCGAACAACCGCTTGCAGCATCGTCGAATGCGGACCACCACCGACGGACCGCACAGGGCCGAGCTCGCGATGACGATCGACGCCGTGCCGGTACGACAGCTGTTGTCGCGGGGCCAGCAGAAGGTGCTCGTCTACCTGATGCACTTGTCGCAGCTCGAACTCATGGCTGCTCGATCAGGACGACAGGCGATAGTGCTGTGCGACGATCTGTTGTCCGAGCTGGACGGGGACAATGTCGACGATGTGGTAGTGCAGCTGCTCGAGCTTGCCGAGCAGGTCTTCGTCAGTGGCGTGACGACCGTACCGCTGGAGCGCTACGATCATCGAAGGTTCCACGTGAAACAAGGTTGTCTTACCGCCGTGCAGTAGGCGCTTTTCACAAGGAGTGACGGTGCGCATGGATCGAACGGTACTCCGTCGAACCCCGATGCCGTGGCCGTGCGACCGTTCGTGGTCCCCTTCGATAGGAGCGAGAGTTCGGCACTCGATCTCGATATTGGCCGTCGACGTGTCACCACCTGTGGACAAATACGCACTCGTTCCACAGTGTTATCCACAGGACGGTTCCACGTGGAACACGAACAAGGGAGAGTGAAAGACATTGCAAATGAGCGTGATACGAGAGGTTCTTCATGCTCGGTTGTCTTCTCCGAACGTACCCACAGCCTGTTTTTCCCGAGAAAATCCGTGAAACGGTCGAAGAACTGTGACCGGTCTCCCACACGGTCGAACTTCACGGTGAGCGGTATCATCTTCGGGAGCCGAGCGTTCCGCCCCGAGCGGTGCACACGAGCGCCTCGCGCTCATGGGAGGAGCATGGCTACCGCGCTCCGATACCGACTCCGCTGGCCGTCGAGTACGACACGAACGGCGACACGGCCCGGTGCCCCCTGCTGGTCCGGTGCCCTGTCGCGGTGACCGGATACTCTAAGCGACAACGGCCGGTAGCGGAGTCGTCCGAGGGCGGTGTCCTCAGGTGCTCAGCCACACACGCCCCGACGATATCGGTGCGGAGTGCTCGGATTCCACCACCCCACGCTGCGACTCTCTCGCGGCTCTCTCCTTCGTGTGGCTCGTCGAACGACCCTTACCACGAGACGCTCGGTTCGGCACGCCACTCCCGACGACTGACGCCTCCAGCTCTCGAGCGACCAACCCGCGGATGGCGGATCGTCCTGACCCTTGTCCTCTCTCTCTCCGATGACACCCACCGAGAAAGCGCAGCGCCTCTCTCGGTGTTCAGAACCGTCGGAACATCACGGGCGGTTCCGTCGGAGGGAGAGAGTCGAATCACCGATCGTTCGGGGGCAGACGCGGACCGATCGACGTGGTCGGCGCGAACCGTGGGAGATCTCCGGTGGGTGATCAGTCTACGGAGAGAGAGCAGGGGTGCGAACGCCCTCACCCGTCAGTCTCGTCCGTACGGGTCCGGTCGTCCGAGTGAGCGCTCCGAGGGGTAGGGTCGAGCGAATCACACCCTCCAACCCGTGTCCTGCCGGCTATCTCGTCGCCCGGACACGGTTGGGTACCGGAGGTCGATATCGCAGGGTCGCTGCACGAGCCGAAGGTAGCGGCACGGGATCGGGGCGGCCGCTGGTGCCGATCGGTATCGCTCGGGGCGCTCCCCTGGATTGCTCACGCCGGTGCGGTGATACGACGCTCGGGAGGGCTCTGGTGTACGAACGGGGCCTGCATGCCTGTCCGAACTCGCGCTGTGGGGAGCTCGACACTGCGGGCGAGCCGCCGTGGACGGGGATCGGGGAAGCACCCATCGGCGGCGATCGGTGAAAGTCCGTCCGAGCGCTATGCGGAGCGTCGTTCCGGCGCGACCGCGAGCGCTGATCGTGCGCGATCGGCCGAACCCTACCGCTCGCGCCCTGCCGTCAACAGTTCGGCATCGGGATAACCCGACGGGCGTTCCGCGCGGCGGGCGGGTGCGGCGATCTCGCCACCCGTCGTTCGTTGGACGGCACGGATCGTCGAGCGGTGAGAGGAAGTGGCAGGGGGAGCGGTGGGAGGAACGGCAGGGGAAAGTGGCAATTCGAGGCCACTGCCCCGACGGCGCGAACGCTGGGCGGAGGCTCGTCCGGAAAGCGGAACATCCGGCCCACGCATCGACTACCTCCCGCCAGACACGGACGACGGGAGCGGGGGCCGACCGATCGAGGTCGAGAGAAATGGGACTGACCGCAGGGTTCGGAGTGACGCCCGAACCCTGCGGCCGTGGGGCAGGCCGCATCGCGCCCGGTGGTCTGAGCACGGTGGACCGAGCATCGGCCGCTCCGGTCGTCTTGCGGAGCTCGGTACGGAGGGGGCATGTGGAATCGCCCGACGCCACCGGACGTCGGGGTTCCGCGCGAGCTCTCGCGATCGCCGATGACGAGAACCGTTCGACCGCGCACCAGACGGCGGGCGAAAAACGAGGTTTCACGTGGAACGCCCTTGCCGGGCGGGCGGCAGCGTGCGGGTAACCGGACCGATGGTGACGCTCGGGGCGAGCGATATCGAGAGAGTCGGCGATCCACGAAAAGTAGGGCGTCGTGGTTCCGATACCCGTGATTTCGGCCGGTGCTGACCTTGGCGACGTATAATTGGAGAGTTACGTCAAATGGATTGGTGAATGAGCGCGCAACCCAGCTACGACTCCTCGAACATCAAGGTTCTGAAGGGCCTTGACGCGGTGCGCAAGCGTCCCGGCATGTACATCGGGGACACCGATGACGGCACCGGTCTCCACCACATGGTGTTCGAGGTCGTCGATAACTCGATCGACGAGGCGTTGGCCGGTCACTGCAGCGCGATCAAGGTCACGATTCATCCCGACGAGTCGGTCAGCGTCGCCGACGACGGTCGCGGCATTCCGGTCGATATCCATGCCGACGAGGGGAGATCGGCAGCCGAGGTCATCATGACCGTGCTGCACGCCGGCGGAAAGTTCGACGACAACTCGTACAAGGTCTCCGGGGGGTTGCACGGCGTCGGCGTCTCGGTCGTCAACGCGCTGAGCGAATGGCTGAAGCTGACGATCCGGCGTGATGGCAAGGTCCACGAACAGCAATACCGCGAGAGCGTGCCGGTCGCGCCGCTGGCCGTCGTCGACAGCACCGACAAGACCGGCTCGACGATCCACTTCCGCCCGAGCGCGGAGACCTTCACCAATATTCTCTTCGACTACGACGTGCTCGCCAAACGTCTGCGCGAGCTCTCCTTCCTCAACAGCGGCGTGCGCATCGAGCTGTTCGACGAGCGCAGCGACCGATCCGACGTGTTCGAGTACGAAGGGGGCATTCGCGCCTTCGTGGAGCATCTCAATCGGAAGAAGGCGCCGGTCCATCCCACCGTCATTCACAGTCTCGGCGAGCGCGATGACGTCGCCGTCGAGGTGGCGCTGCAATGGACCGACACCTATCAGGAGAACATCCTGTGCTTCACCAACAACATTCCCCAGCGAGACGGCGGCACGCACCTCGCCGGCTTTCGTACGGCGATGACACGCACGCTCAACCAGTACATGGAAGCGAGCGGGGTGCTGTCGAAGGCGAAGATCTCGGCAACCGGCGACGACGCTCGCGAGGGGCTGACGGCGGTGCTGTCGGTCAAGGTGCCGGATCCGAAGTTCTCCTCGCAGACGAAGGACAAGCTCGTGTCCTCCGAGGTGAAGGGCATCGTCGAGTCGGTGCTCGGCGAGTTCATGAACGACTTCCTGCAGGAGAATCCGACCGAGGCGAAGGAGATCACGGCCAAGATCGTCGACGCCGCTCGCGCTCGGGAAGCGGCTCGGAAGGCGCGCGAGATGACGCGTCGAAAGGGCGCGCTCGACATCGCCGGACTCCCCGGCAAGCTCGCCGACTGTCAGGAGAGAGATCCGGCCAAGTCCGAGCTCTATCTCGTCGAGGGCGACTCCGCCGGAGGGTCCGCCAAGCAGGGGCGTGATCGGCGCCGCCAGGCGATACTGCCGCTCAAGGGCAAGATCCTCAACGTCGAGCGAGCGCGCTTCGACCGGATGCTGCAGAGCGCCGAGGTCGGTACCCTGATCACGGCGCTCGGCTGCGGCATCGGGCGCGACGAGTTCGACATCGACAAGCTCCGCTATCACTACATCGTCATCATGACCGATGCCGATGTCGACGGCTCCCACATCCGGACTCTGCTGCTGACGTTCTTCTACCGTCAGATGCCCGAGCTGATTCGACGCGGTCACGTCTACATCGCCCAACCGCCGCTCTACAAGGTCAGAAAGGGCAAGCAGGAGCGCTACGTCAAGGACGATGCCGAGCTGAACGCCTACCTGTTGCAGCTCGCACTGGAGAACGCGAAACTGCATGTCACGGCGGACGCTCCACCGATCAGCGAGAGCGCCTTCGAGGCGCTGGCGCGCGAGTTCATGAGAGTCAGCCTGTCGTTTCCCCGCATGGAGCGGCAGACGAGCCGTGACGTGCTCGAGGCGCTGCTCGAGCTCTCCCCTCCGACCGACCCGACACTCGCCGACGAGGGCGCCGCTCGCCTCTTCGGAACGCGGCTGGTCGAGCGACTCAATCTCGGACTGGAACCGGCGAATCGCTACCGACTCGAGATCGACGATGGGGAGGGCGTCGCGATCGGAGCGGTGCCGGGGTCGGTCTCGGCGAACGGTGGCGAGGGGTCGGCGAACGGAGCCGTCGGCGAGGGGGCTCGCCTCTCGACGCTCGGTGGCGTGGGTTCGGCCGAGGGCGAGGAGGGCGAGGGGCTCGCGGGTGATCTCTCACCGACGCCGCGTGGTCGGGTCCTCCGACTGATCCGTCGCGTGCACGGCAACGAGCGGGAGGTCGTGCTGGATCGCGGGTTCTTCCACTCGACCGACTTCCGTGCCCTCGGTGCGCTGGCCGAGAAGCTCGACGACATGCTGGGGGAGGGCGCCTACGTCGCGCGGGGTGATGCCTCTCGTCCGGTCGGCTCCTTTCGCGAGGCGATGGACTGGCTCATCGAGGAATCCAAGCGCGGGCTCGTCATCCAGCGCTACAAGGGACTGGGGGAGATGAACCCCGCCCAGCTCTGGGAGACGACGATGGACCCGGAGGCGCGGCGCATGCTCCAGGTGAGCATCGAGGATGCCGTCGCCGCCGATGAGGTCTTCGACATGTTGATGGGCGAGCAGGTCGAGCCGCGGCGCGAGTTCATCGAACGCAACGCCTTGTCGGTAGCCAATCTCGATGTCTGACTCCGCGCCCCCTTCGCCGACGGTGGCCGCCTCCGTGATCGTCCGTCTACCGGACTTCGCCGCTCTTGTGGGGCGCGCCGCGGAGACCCCTTCCAGGGGAGCTCGTCCCGACGACACCGGTTCCGTGGAAGAGCGATCCCCCGAGAAGCTCCTCGTGGAACGTCCGGAGGGTCTCGACGCGATCGAGCCGGCGCTCGACGCGCATCTCGCCCGCTGTCGCGAGGCCGTGAACGCCGCCGCCCGTGCTCGGCCGGTGAGCTGGGACTCGCTGATGCGTCCGCAGGCCGAGGTGCACAACGCGCTGAATCTGTTCTGGTCGCCTGTCAGCCATCTCAACGCGGTGATGAACACCGAGGCACTACGGGAGGTCTACCGGCGGTGCCTGCCCAAGCTGAGCGCCTATTGGACCGAGCTCGGGCAGAACGTCGAGTTGCACGCCGCGACGCTCGCGCTGAAGGAGAGCGAGGCATTCGCGACGCTGTCGAACGCCGAACGGCGCGAGGTCGAGAACGATCTTCGGGACTTCGAGCTCGGCGGCGTCGCGCTCGACGAGGCCGGCAAGAGGCGGTTCGCGGAGATCGCGCAGGCACTCTCCACGCTCACCACGGAGTTCTCCGACGCCATCCTGGACGCGACCAACGCGTGGGAGAAACACATCGTGGACGGTACCGCTCTCCGCGGGCTGCCGGGGCCGGCGCTCGCCGCGGCGCGCCAGCGAGCCGCGGACAAGGACCTCGAGGGCTGGTTGCTGAATCTCGAGTTCCCGGTCTACCACGCCGTCATGACCTTCGCCGACGACCGCTCGCTGCGCGAGGAGCTCTACACCGCTTTCGTCACCCGTGCCTCCGAGCGGGGGCCGCACGGCGGACGTTGGGACAACGCCGAGCGCATGCGCGAGATCCTGCGTCTGCGCGCGGCCAAGGCGGCGTTGCTCGGGCGCGCGAGCTACGCGGAGCTGTCGATGGCGAAGAAGATGGCGGGAAGCCCGGACGAGGTCATGTCCTTCCTCGACGATCTCGCCGTGCGTGCCGTTCCGAAGGCGCGAGCCGAGTTCGACGCTCTGCAGGCGTTCGCGACGAGCCTGGCCGCCGAGGAGTCCGAGAAGGAGCAGAGCGGCGGGCCGTCGGCGACGGATATCGAGGCGATCGCGAGCGACGGGGTGACCGCCTGGGACGTGCTCTGGCTGTCCGACCGACTCAAGAAGCGCGAGCACGATCTCTCGGACGAGGAGCTCAAGCCCTACTTCCCGGCAAGTCGCGCGATCCCGGGACTGTTCGCCGTGTGCGGGCGTCTGTTCGGGCTCGATATCGCACCGGACGAGACGGTCGAGGTCTATCACCCCGATGTCACCTACTACACGATCCGGGACGCAGGCGGTGAGCTCCGCGGCGCGTTCTACCTCGATCCGTATGCGCGCGAGCACAAGCGCGGTGGCGCCTGGATGGATGTCTGCGCGAGCCGTCAGCGGACGGAGGAGGGCGTGCAACTGCCGGTCGCCTATCTCGTCTGCAACCTGACCCCACCGATTGGTGACGCCCCTGCATTGTTGACCCATCAGGAGGTCACCACGCTGTTTCACGAGTTCGGCCACGGGCTGCACCACATGCTGACCCGGGTCGATGTCGCCGGTGTCTCCGGCATCAGCGGCGTCGAATGGGATGCCGTGGAACTGCCGAGCCAGTTTCTCGAGAACTGGTGCTGGGAGCGGGAGTCGCTCGATCTGATCGCCGCTCATGTCGATACGGGCGAACCGCTGCCGGATTCGTTGCTCGAGCGCCTGCGCGGTGCCCGCAACTTCCAGTCGGCGATGCAGCTCGTCCGTCAGCTGGAGCTCGCGCTGTTCGACATGCGGCTGCACCTCGACTCGACCCCGGAGACCGCAGCCGACGTGCAGGCCACGATCGACGCCGTCCGGAAACGAGTCGCGGTCGTCCCGGCCCCGCCCTTCAACCGTTTTCAGAACGGTTTTTCCCATATCTTCGCCGGCGGCTACGCGGCCGGCTACTTCAGCTACAAGTGGGCCGAGGTGCTCTCGGCCGACGCCTTCGCGCGTTTCGAGGAAGAGGGAGTCCTCAATCCCGCCACCGGGCGCGATTTTCTCGAGTCCGTTCTCGAGGTCGGGGGCTCGCGCGACGCGATGAGCTCCTTCGTCGCCTTCCGAGGTCGGCCGCCGCGCATCGATGCGCTGCTGCGTCAGAGCGGTCTCGCCGAATCGGCGTCCTCGCTCGCGTGAGAGGGCAGGGGTGAAGTACCGCGACCTTCGCGATTTTCTCGCCGGGCTCGAGTCGCGCGGCGAACTCAAGCGAATTCGTACCGTCGTCGACCCGTATCTCGAGATCACCGAGGTCTGCGACCGGACGTTACGGAGCGCGGGGCCGGCATTGCTGTTCGAACGCCCCAAGGGCTCGGACGTTCCGTTGCTCGCCAACCTCTTCGGTACCCCCGAGCGCGTCGCCTACGGCATGGGGGAGGAATCGGTCGAGGCGCTTCGAGAGGTGGGCCGTCTGCTCGCCTTCCTCAAGGAGCCCGATCCCCCCCGGGGGATCAAGGCCGCCTGGGAGACGCTGCCGATCTTCAAGAAGGTGCTCGACATGGCACCGAAGATGGTGCGCGACGCGCCGTGCCAGGAGGAAACCTGGCCCGAGGTCGAGCTCGGGCGGCTGCCGGTGCAGACCTGTTGGCCGGGCGACGCGGGGCCGCTGATCACCTGGGGTCTGGTCATCACCAAGGGCCCGCACAAGAAGCGGCAGAACATGGGCATCTATCGTCAGCAGGTGATCGCCCCGAACCGCGCGATCATGCGCTGGCTGAGCCACCGAGGCGGCGCTCTCGACTTCCGTGAATGGAGCGAGACGTATCCGGGGGAGCCGTTTCCGATTGCCGTCTGTCTCGGGGCCGATCCCGCGACGATCCTCGGCGCCGTCACGCCGGTGCCGGACACGCTCTCCGAGCACGCCTTCGCCGGGCTTCTCCGCGGCGAGCGCACGCGCCTGACCAAGGCGACGCTGTCGGATCTTTCGGTCCCCGCCTCGGCGGAGTTCGTGCTCGAGGGTCATCTCTATCCGAACGATCGTGCGCCCGAGGGACCGTTCGGCGATCACACGGGATACTACAACGAGGTCGACGAGTTCCCCGTGTTCACGATCGAGCGGGTCACCCATCGACGCGAGCCGCTCTACCACTCGACCTACACCGGCCGTCCTCCCGACGAGCCGGCGATCCTCGGGGTCGCGCTGAACGAGGTGTTCGTGCCGATTCTGAGGAAGCAGTTTCCCGAGATCGTCGACTTCTACCTCCCGCCGGAGGGCTGCTCCTATCGCATGGCGGTGGTCAGCATGAAGAAGCAGTACCCCGGACACGCCAAGCGCGTGATGATGGGGGTGTGGTCCTTCCTTCGCCAGTTCATGTACACCAAGTTCGTCATCGTCGTCGACGACGACATCGACACGCGCTCGTGGGAGGACGTGATCTGGGCGATCACGACGCGCATGGATCCGCTGCGGGACACGATGCTGGTCGAGTCGACTCCGATCGACTACCTCGACTTCGCCTCACCGGTGTCCGGGCTGGGCTCGAAGATGGGACTCGATGCGACCAACAAGCTACCGGGCGAGACGACGCGGGAGTGGGGCGAGCCGATCCGCATGAGCGCGGCGGTGAAGGCGCGTGTCGACGAGCTGTGGGGAGAGTTGGGGCTGTAGAGGCCTGCCGGTTCAGGGCGTCAGCGCCGCCTCGAACCAGAACTCGTCGACGTGGCGGGCGACCGCCCTCATGCCCTCGGTGTCGGTGGGCTTGCCGATGAAGGAGTTCGCCCCGAGCCGGTAGGCCCGGTCGATCTCGCAGTCGGCGGTCGATGTCGAGAACATGATGACCGGGATCGGGGCGAAGGCCGGGTCGGCGCGCAGACGTTCGAGCAGCACGAATCCGCTCTCCCGCGGCATGTTGATGTCCATCAGGATCAACCGTGGAGGCGGCCACGACTCAGGGTCATCGAATGAGCCTTCGCGGGCGAGGTAGGCGAACAGGCTCGGTCCGTCCGGGACGTGCCGGAACGCCTCGATCGCCGGGCGCGTGTCGAACGCACGGCGCGTGAGATAGACATCCTCCTCGTCGTCGTCGACCATCAGCACGACGCGTCGTCTTTCCCGTGTACGGCTCAAGCCGGCGCTCTCTTCTCGTCGTCGAGCGACTTGGTGTCGGGCGAGCGGCTCGAACCCGAACCGTCGGAGCGTGCATCGTCCGTCTCCGGTCGGTCCGGTCCCTTCTCGATCGAGACGGTGAACACCGCACCACGGTCCTGAGCCGCGTCGGCCTCGATCCGCCAACCGTGCTTACGGCAGACGGTGGCGCAGATCGCCAGACCGATACCGCTCCCCTGGTGCTCCTTCGAGCCGTGCAGACGGGTGAACGGTTCGAACACCCTCTTGGCATAGGCCGGATCGAAACCGATGCCGTTGTCCTCGACGATGATCCGCGAACCCTCCGCCGTGTGCTCGTGACGCACCTCGACGACCAGCGGTCGCGAGGGCTCGCGGTACTTCAACGAGTTGGACACGAGGTTCGTGAACAGTTGCAGAAGCAACACCGGGTCTCCCGAGACCCTCGGCAGCGATTCGACCCGAAGCGAGGCGAAGCAGTCGGCGAGCGGCAGCTCGAGATCGGCGCGCACCTGTCGGAGCACGTCGTCGAGCGCCACCCGCTCGCGGTTGAGAGCGTTGCGGGAGGTACGCGAGTAGCGCAGCAGATCACGGATCAGGGTGCTCATCCGCTCCGCCGCCTCGACGATGACCTTCAGGTGATAGCGCCCATCCTCGCTCAACGCGTCGCGGTCGTCCTCGACGAGAAAGCCGCTGAACTGGTGAATCTTTCTGAGCGGCTCCTGCAGATCGTGAGAGGCGACGAAAGCGAACTGATTGAGGTTCTCGTTGGCGTCGGCCAGCTCACGGTTCCTCGATTCGAGCTCGGCCATCGCGCGGCTCCTCGCCGAGATGTCGGTCAGCACGATCAGGCGCGTGTCGGCGAGCGTGCCGATCGAGCGCGTACGGCAGCTCATCTCGTGCTCGACGAGGTTTCCATCGGCGCGCCGTACGCAGAGCGGAAGATCGTCGGCCGAGCCCTGACCGATCGCCTCGAGTGCCTGCTCGCGATCGCTCTCGCGGAGCGCGTCGACGAAGCGTGTGCCGACGGTCGCCTCGCGCGTGCAGCCGAGGTGCTCGAGCCACTCGTCGCTGATCTCGGCGATACGACCGTCGGCATCGGTCAGACACATGACCAGGGGGAGTCCGAGGTAGAGCGACTGGTAGTAATCGTTGCTCTCGGCGATCCGATCGAGCCGGCGGCGGCTGTCGATCAGGTGACCGATCCAGCCGTTCACCAGCAGGACGAAGCCTTCCTCGGCGACCGTGAACGGCCGACCGCGCGGCTCGGGCGAGGAGAAGGAGATCGAGCCGTATCTGCCCTCGGCGCTCATCAGCCGAGCCGCGATGACCGACTCGATACCGGTGGCGGCGCGACAGGGATGATCGGAGAGCGGACTCTCGGCGAGGTGATCGATCGCCAGCAGATCGGACTCCTCCGAGAGGCCGGCGCAGACCGTCTCGTCGAGGGCGAGCACCTCTCCCGGGCGGTGGTGCGCGGCGGCGCTGCCGGCGACGGCGACGACATGGTAGCTCTCGCCCTCGATGCGCCCGACGAAGGCACTCTGCAGATCGAGGTAGTCGAGACAGAGATCGAGGATGCGCTGCAGACGCTCCTCGTGCTCGAGCGCGGGATTCTTCGTCGTCTCCACCAAGCGCTCGAGCGAACGGCGATATGCGTACTCCTCGCTCATGTCCTGCCCGGTGCTCTGGTACTCGACGATTCGGCCCTCGGCGTCGGCGATCGCACGGGTGAAACCGACCGTGTAGGTCGCCCCGCCGTCGGGCTCCTCCCGGACGATGGCCAGGAAGCGACTCTCGTTCGGGGCGATCGCGCCGACTTTCTCGAAGAAGGCCGCGCGCTCGGGCGCGGGGATCAGCTCGGCGATCTCGCTCCCTAGCAGCGCCTCCGGCGTGGCGTCGAAGAGATCGGCGTAGACCGCGTTGCAGTAGGTGACGCGCCCGTCGTCGGCCCGCCAGCGGATGATGAAGCTGGAGGTGTCCTCGACGATGTTGCGGTACTCTCGATCGACGCGTCCGAGCTCACGTCGGGTCTCGGTCAGCTCGGTAATGTCGACGCTCGTCAGCAGCACGCCGTCGAACTCGTCGTCGTCGATGTAAGGCAGGAGCCTCAGTAGGTGACGCCGCCCGTCGAGCTCGATGTCCGTCTCCAGCGGTGCGTGGGTCTCGAGCACCCGTCGCGGCAGCGCCGTGATCTCCTCGGGAAGAGGATCGCGCACGTTCTCGATCCGGCGCCCGAGGTCCTGCGACCCGAGCCCGAACAGCTGATCGGCCCGATCGCTGGAGCGGCGCACCCGGAGCTCCCGATCGAGGAAGATCGTGCCGATCTCGGCGGCGCTGAGCAGGTGATCGACATCGGTGGTCAGCTCGGAGAGCTCCTCGATCTTCCGCTGGTGCTCGGCACTGATGGTGTAGAGCTCCTCGTTGACCGAGTGCAGCTCCTCGTTGGTGCTCTGCAGCTCCTCGTTGGATGAGGTCAGCTCCTCGTTGGCGCTCTGCAGCTCTTCGTTGGTCGTCTCGAGCTCCTCGATCGTCGTCTGCAGACGCTGCTCGGAGACGCGCAGATCCTGCTCCAGATCCTCGACGCGCTGCAGCAGGAGCGCTGTGTCGCCGATTCCGGCATCCGCCCCGGCGTCGTCGTCCGCCACCGTGTCGTCGATCCCGCTCGCCTCGTCCGTCGCCGTGCCGGCATCCGCTCCTCCGTGCCGCCGGGACGCCTCGGCGGAGGGCGCGGCCGGAGCGAGCGTCAACAGCAAAAAACCCGGCTCGTCGGCGCCGATATCGACCCTCTCGAGCGCCGCGTCGTAGTACCTGATTCGTTCCGCGCCGCTCTCCTCGCCCCGCCCGGTGTCCTCGCGAACGTGCACGCGCCGCACGAAGCGGTGAAAGTCGGGATCGGCGGTGGCCTGCAGCGCGGCGAGCAGCGTGGAACGGAACTCCAGGCGGATGAGCTCGGTGATGCGTCGGCTGAACACGCCCTGGTACATCGGCAGAAGCGTGCCCGCGTCGCCGAAGATGTGAACGATGTCGCCCTCCTCGGTGAGCAGGAAGCCGGGAGGGGCATGGGTGGCGACGACCTGCTCGAGTGCCCGAGCGTGGGCGCGGCGGAAGGCGAGGGAGCCGTCAGCGGTCGTCGGCCGAGGGGAGAGCGAGCCGCGCGCCGGCTCTCGCCTGGAGGCGGGAGCATGCCGAGGGGCGATCGCCGCCCTCTCGCCCGCCGACTCCACTCCGGGGCGTTTACGGTAGAGACGCCACTTGTGGTCGAACACCTCGAACTCGTGCTCGAGATCGGCGATGTTCTCGCTCGAGCCGAGGAACAGCCAACCCCCCGCGTTCAGCCCGAAGTGGAAGTTGGCCATGACGCGCCGCTGGGTGTCGAGGTTGAGGTAGATCAGAAGGTTCCTGCAGCTGAGCAGATCGAGACGGGTGAACGGTGCATCGCGCACCACATCGTGGGTGCTGAACAGCAGCATCCGACGGAGCGACTCGCGCACCCGCACGCCGCTCTCCCCTTCGCGTTCGAAGTGTGCCTCGATGCGCGACTCGTCGAGGTGGGTGACACTCGAGAACGGGTAGCGTCCGACGGTGGCGCGCTCGAGCGAACGGTGATGGATGTCGGTGGCGAGGATCTTCGCCTCGAGGGGAACGTCCGCCTCGGCCGCGTGCTCGGCGAGCAGGATGGCGAGCGAGTAGGCCTCCTCGCCGCTTGCGCAGCCGGCCACCCAGAGCCTGAGTGGCCAGCCCTGCCGGAGTCGCTCGATCAGCGCGGGCATGACATCGGTTTCGAGTCGCTCGAACGCTTTCGCGTCCCGGAAGAAGGAGGTGACCTCGATCAGGAGATCCCCGTAGAGCTCGTCGAGCTCGTCGGCATCCCGATCGAGGAGATCGCGGTAGCGCTCGAGATCGAGCGGACCGCGAAAGTCCGCCCGTCGCTGCAGACGCCGCTCGACCGTCGAGCGCTTGTAGTTCTGGAAGTCGGTCCCGTACCGTGCCTGGAGCAGCGCGAGGATGTCCTCGAGCGGATCGTTCGAGGGCGCCGCGGTGGGCGGCGAGGCGTTCTCGTCGAACGGCTCCCCGTCGATCCAGCGGCACACGTGCTCCCCGAGCTTCGCCGCCGGCGCCACCACGTGGGCGATTCCCGCCTCGATGACCGCCAGCGGCATGCTGTCGAAGCGTGCGTCGGAAGGGGACTGCGCCACCACGATGCCCCCGTGCTCACGGAGCCTCTCGGCGCCCTCCTTCCCATCCGAGCCCGTTCCGGAGAGCACGATGCCGAGCGCGCAGGCGCCGTGCTGTTCAGCGAGGGAGGCGAACAGCGTGTCGATCGGGTGATGGACGAGAGTGGTGTCGGACACCGCCTCGAGTCGCACGCGGTACCCGTCGAGCGTGGCGAGGCTGCGCGGAAGGTTCAGGTGAATGCAGTCCGGCTCGAGCACCATGGCGTCCTCGAGTCGACGGATGCGCATGGACGTGTGCCGCGACAGCAGCTCGTCCATCATGCTTCGGAAATCCGGCGAGAGATGCTGAACGACCACGAACGCGCAGCCGGTGTCGGACGGGAGCGTCTCGAACAGCCGCTCGATCGGGGCGAGTCCGCCGGCCGAGGCGCCGACGGCGATGATTCGCTCCGCGCCCTCAGTCTCTGGCATCGGCGTCCGCCTGCCCCATCGTCGGTGCTGGAACGGGGCCGGTGCCGTTGTCCACCGAGTGCTCGAGCGCCGTCTCGACGGCGTTCCTGAGCGTCAGCTCGAGCAGGAGTGGGGAAATCTCCTCCTTGTTGATGAAGTGCGTCAACGAGGAGGAGGGCAGCTCTTCGCGAAGCTGCTCGCGGGTGTAGCCCGAGACCATGATGACCGGCACGCGGTAGTTGGCGCGTCGGGCGCGGGCGGCGAAGTCGTTGGCCGTGTCCGGCCCGAGCCGGTAGTCCACGAGACAGACATCGATCCGCTCGTCGTGCAGCGCTTGGAGGCCGCTGTTCACGTCCTTCGCCTCGATGATCTCGGTGGCGAGGTTCTCGATCTTGGAGAGGTGGCGCTTGAGCACCACGCGATCGCTCTCGCTGTCATCGATGACGAGCACGCGGTAGCGCGTCACGCCGGTCTCGTCGATCTCGGGTAACGGCATGTCGGGCCGCTCGAGCCGCAGGCGCTCGCGCCGCTCGCGGTCCTGGCGCACGCGCACGCTCAGATCGGTCAATGTCAGGATCGTGCCCTGGAAATGCGGATCTCTGTCGTCGAGACCCTCCGTGCGGTAGGGCACGATCTTGATCTGGATGATCTGACCGTTCGCCGTGAAGACGTCACGATCGATCGACTCGCCACCGGCGACGACGGTCTCGATGTCGGCGAACAGACGCGGGTACTCGAGCTCGCTCGAGATGTGGTGGAGCGGGCGGCCGATGTCCGACGGCAGCACGTGGAAGAAACGGGTGGCGACCTCGGTGTACTTCCTGATGCACATGTTGCGGTCGAGGAAGAGGATGCCGACGGCGGTGAAGGACAGCACGTTGTCCAGATCGGCGTTGGCGAGCGAGAGCTCGGTGATCTTCTCCTGGTACTCGTTGTTGACCGTGAACAGCTCCTCGTTGACCGACTGCAGCTCCTCGTTGGCGCTCTGCAGCTCCTCGTTGGAGGACATGAGCTCCTCGTTGGTGCTCTGCAGCTCCTCGTTGGTCGTCTCCAGCTCCTCGTTGGTGACCTGCAAGTGCTCCTGCTTGTGCAGGAGCTCGGCCTCGAGATCGCGGATGCGCTGGCGCGTCTCCTCGCCGATGTCGAAGCGCTGCCGGGCGCGCGTCTCGCGCTCGGCCGGCTCGGCCTCGGTGAGGATCAGCACGTAGTGAGCCGGCTTGCCGTTCTTCTCGGGGAAGTGCTCGCTCTGTAGGTCGACCTCGATCACCCGTCCCTCGACGGTGACCGGGATGCTCGAGTAGTAGACCGGCCGGCTCTCGCGCTCGGCCCGCGCGAGCGAGGTGCTGACCGGTACCGCCAGCTCCTCGGCGATGATGTCGTGCACGTTCGTCGACACGCGTCCGGCCGGGAAGCGGGTCAGGAAGCGGTTGGCGCGGCCGTAGATGTGCACCGCCCGATGCTCGGCGTCGAGCACCAGACAGGCGGGCACGAAGTCGTTGATCAAGCTGTCCTTGATGTGCTCGAACGGCGACTCCCGCACCGCCGGGCGCGAGCTCCTGAGCAGGTTCGCCACCGGCGGCAGCGCGACGCTGCCGATCTGGCCCCCGGAGACGACCGTCCCGGAGCGCCGCATCGCCGCCGACGGGCGCGAGGTGTTGCTCTTCTTGAAGATGCGCAGGCGCTCGTCGATCGGCTCGAAGTGGGTCTTGAGCTCCCCGACCGTCTCCGATGAGCCGAAGAAGATGGCCCCCTCGCGTCGGAGCGAGAAGTGGAAGGCGGCGATGATCTTCTGCTGCACGGCGCGGCGAAAGTAGATCAGGACGTTGCGGCAGCAGATCAGGTCGATGTTCGAGAACGGCGGATCGCTGATCATGTCGTGAGTGGCGAACACGACCAGCTGGCGGATCTCCTTGCGCAGCACGTAGCTTTCCCCATCCTTGAGGAAGTGGGACGTGATTCGATCGGCGGAGACGTCGTTCTCGATCTCGGGTGTGTAGTGGGCGAGCGAGGCCTCGGCGATCGCGTCCGGATCGACATCGGTGGCGAAGATCTTGACACGGCGCTCGGGATCGAGCCGCCGGCGTGCTTCGTCGATCAGGATCGCGACCGAATAGGCTTCCTCACCGCTGGAGCAGCCGGCGATCCAGATGCGGATCTCCCCGCCGTCACCTTTCTCGAAGAGCGCGGGGATCACGTGCTTCTCGAGGTGCTCGAACGCCTCCGTGTTTCGGAAAAAGCGCGTGACGTTGATCAGGAGTTCCCGGGCGAGGGTCTCGATCTCGCGCTCGGTGGAGCGCAGGAACTCGAGGTACTCGCCGAGGTCGTTCACCTGGTGGACACCCATGCGCCGCTCGATGCGCCGTGCGACGGTGGCAGGCTTGTAGTGCGAGAAGTCGACCCCGCTCTGCTTCTTGAGCAGGGCGAAGATGCCCCGAAGCGTCTCGTCGTCGCCCTCGAGGCGCTGCTTGATACCGCCTTCTCCCTCCCGCACGAGCGGCTGGCAGACGTAGCTCTCGAGGTAGTCGGCGAGCTCGCCCGCGCCGTGCATGATGTCGGTGAGGCCGGTGCGTATCGCGCTCAGCGGCATGCCGTCGAACTTCGCCGTGTCCGGCTCCTGCACGAGCACCAGTCCGCCGGCTTCCTTGATCGCGCGGATTCCGCGACTGCCGTCGCTGCCGGTACCGGAGAGCACGATCGCGACCGAGCGGTGCTCGGCGCTCTGGGCGAGGGAGCGAAAGAAGAAGTCGATCGGCAGGTTGACGCCCTGGCCGCTTCTCTGGTCGGAGAGGTGCAGCCGTCCGTCGACGAGCACCATGTTCTTCCTCGGCGGGATCAGGTAGATGGCGTTCGGGCGCACCCGGACGCCGTCCACGACGCTCTCGACCGGCATCTCGGTGTCCTTCGCGAGCAGCTCGTCCATGAGGCTCTTGTGGTCCGGAGAGAGGTGCTGGACCACGATGAAGGTCATGTTCGTGGCCGAGGACATGCTGCTGAAGAACTCGCGCAGCGCCTCGAGCCCGCCGGCCGACGCGCCGAGCCCGACGTAGAGCAGCGGCTCGCCGTCGGTCGGCGGCGCGCTGGCGGGCTTGTCGTCGAGCTCGCTCTCCTCTTCCGTCGCTTCGCCCACGATGTTCCGCCGTCTGGCCGCCTGACCCGCCCTTATACCCGGCTCGGCCACGATAGCCGGATGGAGCCCGATAAAGTTACATCCCGAGAGCGCCTTTCTCGAGAAGAACATGTTCCGAGGGCGCGTCGCCGGGTGCCGGGTGCGGGCGAGCTCGTCTCGCCCTATCGGGGAAATCGAGGCCGCCGTCCGTCGAGAAGAGGCGGGATCGATGGCCGGGCGGGAGGTGGCGTCAGCGTGTGGCCAGCCAACGACCGAGCGCCGCGAGCTGGCCCGTGTCCCCCGGTGGCGTCGCCACCGTCACCGCGCCCGTGAATCCGTGCTCCCGAGCGCGTGCCGCCGAGCGCTCGCTGTTGACGATCAGAGGTCGGGGGAGCAGGTTCGGCAGCGCTTCGGCGGCGAGCGCCACGAGGTTGTCGAGGATCTCGTCGCTGGTCGCCGAGAGGATATCCGGCGGCGTCCGGGTGAAGACGCGATGGCGTGTCGCCGCGTCCGGCGTCGGACGTGCCCGGGTGTAGACCGCGAGCGTCTCGACGCGGGTGCCCCGGGCGCGCTGACTCGTCTCGACGAGCTCCCGCCCTCCGTGCCCCTTGATCACGAGCAGGCTCTCGAGCGGGGCGGTCCGTGCGAGCGCGCCGACCAGCGCTTCGCTCGTGGAGGCATCGAGCGGTGTCCGCGCGAGCGGTTGTCCGGCGCCGAGCAGAGCGGCCCCTGTCGCCGCCCCGATCGCCAGCGCCCGCACGCCCGGCCAGGGGAACGGGTACCGGAGTGCCAGAACCTCGACGGACGAACGGCTCGTGAACAACACCGCCTCGAACCGACGGAGCGCTTCGGGGCAGGGCAGCCGGAGATCGGGCTCCGGACGGATCTCGACGCACGGGAAGGCGAGAGTGGCGAGACCGAGCGCACGGGCCCGGGCGCCGAACGGCTCCTGACGCGCCGCCGGACGGGTGACGAGCAGACGCGGGCGGCTCACGGTGGACACCGGTCGATTCGTGGCGGACAGGGAGGTGAGGTGACAGGCATGGAAGCCTCGGGGCGAACGAAGCGGGCTCGCGGGCGATCCGACCGATCCGTGGGGCCGGCGAGGCGTCCAGCCCTGCGGCCGCTTCGCTGCCGTTTCGTGGTCAGCGAAGCGGCGGAAGACTAGTATATGGCCCTCGCCGCCCCCCCCCGGATCCACTGCCGAGATGTCCGACACGAAGAAGAGCTCACCGGGTGGTACCACGGCCGGCGAGCCGCACCGTCCGCCGGACGGTGCCCCGGACAGCCTCTGGGGTGGACGCTTCGCCGAGTCCACCGACGCCTTCGTCGCCGCCTTCACCGCCTCGGTCGGGTTCGACCGTCGGCTCTACGCCCAGGACATCGCCGGCTCACGTGCCCACGCGCGCATGCTCGCCGAGCGCGGTGTGCTCGGGGAGGACGAGCTCGGGCGGATCCTCGGCGGACTCGACGAGATCGAAGCCGACATCGAGGCCGGGCGCTTTCTCTGGTCGGTCGCTCGCGAGGATGTGCACATGAACGTCGAGGCGGCGCTGATCGAGCGCGTCGGCGAGGCCGGTAAACGACTGCACACCGGGCGCTCGCGAAACGATCAAGTGGCCACCGACATCCGTCTGTGGCTGCGTGCCGGGATCGATGCCGCCGCGGGCGAGGCCCGGCGCCTGCTCGAGGGGCTCCTGCCGCTCGCCGAGGCGCACGCGGCGACGGTGATGCCCGGGTTCACCCATCTCCAGAGCGCTCAACCGGTGACCTTCGGCCACCATGTCATGGCCTGGTTCGAGATGCTGCTCCGGGATCTCGAGCGGCTCGGCGAGGTGCGAGGCCGCTTGAACCGGATGCCGCTCGGCGCCGCGGCCCTGGCCGGTACTTCCTACCCGATCGACCGGGAGCGCACGCGCGAGCTGCTGGGCTTCGACGCCCTCTGCGAGAACTCGCTCGACGCGGTCAGCGATCGCGACTTCGCGATCGAGTTCTGCGCCTCCGCGGCGCTCTGCCTCGTCCATCTCTCGCGCATCGCCGAGGAGTTGGTGCTGTGGATGTCGGCGCAGTTCGCCTTCGTCGATCTCCCCGATCGCTTCTGCACCGGCTCCTCGATCATGCCGCAGAAGAAGAACCCGGACGTGCCCGAGCTGGTGCGCGGCAAGAGCGGGCGAGCGATCGGCAATCTCGTGGCCTTGCTGACGCTGATGAAGGGCCAGCCGCTCGCCTACAACAAGGACAACCAGGAGGACAAG
>ENA-ORXM01001847-ORXM01001847.1-marine-metagenome-genome-assembly--contig:-NODE-1847-length-27350-cov-4.493492_pt1 | contig 27350 bp, 26 predicted proteins | sample MGYA00237867_ERZ511480 | MGnify/ENA primary metagenome ERZ511480 (study PRJEB26309, sample SAMN06266103) | marine metagenome | isolation source: Algal blade | place: United Kingdom:Sidmouth, United... | reverse complement strand
CACCTCTATCTTTGCCTCCATTGGTGATCTATAACCTTCAAGGTCCATGACAAAAGAAAAACTCAAATCAGGTGTGGGAGTCTGACAAGATTCCCATAAAATTTTCGAACCCAACTTAGTTAGAGACAATGAAACTGCTGCTTTATTACCAACAAATACCGGTGCTTGTCCTACACCTAAAACTTTAGTTGTAAAATCCGAACCTTCTTCAGCAAAAGATGAAACCAGACTAAATGTTCCGCCAGTATAAATTACTGGGCCAATGATAATTGCATTTGAAACTTTTGTTTTCTCTACTAGCTCTTCCTGAGCTTGCTCCAATTGCTTGTCAGTAACTTTAAGTTCAACCAAGGCATGGACAATTCCACCACCGTCGCCTTCGCTAATAGATTCACTCCCTGAAGTTTTTTTAGTGTTTTGTACATATCTCAAAAATGAGAATTGTGGTCCACCGCTTTTCGTTTCTCCCATTCGAATTTTATTAGGGAGATAATAATACTTTGTAGTATCAGTGATATGAGGAAAGACTATCAAGTCCCCAACTTCAACAGGTTGGTCAATAAAAATTTGTTGACTAGACCCCAATGTGATGAAACCAAAGTACATCACTAATATTTTAACATAGCTCATAATTATTAATTAGAAAGTGTATCAAAAATATTTTTAAACTGATCTAGGACTGAGTCAACCTTACTAACTTCTCCATCTTTTGGCGAAGCCAAGGCTTTACCTATTTCTACTGCACTATTAAAAATCTGCGAGCCTACATCAACTGCTTCTGGTGGAATTGTGGCATAAACATAATCATCATTTATTTTTTCCTCCCAAGGCAAAACCATCTTCCCATGTTCTTTGTGAGTCATAATCAGACGATATGCGTAACCTCTTGTATCTCTATCAGTATAGATAGTTTTTTCAACTAAACTTTGATCTTTTGAAACTGTCAAAGGAATATTAGTTTCGAATTCTTCACCGAATTTCATATACCTCAATTGTAAGGTTGCTCTAGGAAATCCCATCTCCTTTAATTCAGCCAAATCACATTCAAATTCAATTCTACGAGGGGCAACCGGTGCTATTAAGTTTATGCCCTTCCAGTCTCCCTTTTCCCATCTTGGACTCTCCGGGTAGACTTGACCCTTCAAATTCCAACTCGTGCGATATTCATATACATCTGCATTTTTATCATCCCCTCGAGCATAAGTAAGAGAGGCTAAGGTTCCAGTAGCTAAGGTTTGCTTATTAATCATAATTGCATCCTGGAAATCATTACCTTTAGATCTTTTCTTTCTGATATCAACAGACACTGCATTAACTTCGTCACCAAACATTTGCTCAGCTTCACCATCAAGAATTAAATGAATATCACGATGTTGAAAAAAGGGATCATTAAGGTTTACTGAAGTGACACACTTTTTATTATGCTTAACAGCATCATACCAAGAAGCTAAATTTTCAGTTATTGAGATTTCTCTCTTTACAGGTATGCGTAATTTCAAATTAAATGTCTCTACGCCTTTGCTTGTTTTATTAGCTATTCTTTCCGCACTAAATTTATATTGATATAAGTCCTGAGGAGGTTGATATGGATCTGTAGGTCTTAAATCCACTGGCTCTCCTGATTCAGGCAAGGCTAAATCTCTTTCTGATACAGAGGATAAAAAATATTCCATAAACGACTGGGTAACCTCCTGCGCGATTGGATTATCTGGAGCCAACTGGTCCAACTTTATTACAACAGCTTTTTCTCTTTTCAAAAACTCATACAGCGAATCTCTTTCCGTATCTGTAATTACATCATCTTTTAAACTATTGCACCACGGTTGTGTACCATCATCAATATCACTATGCTCATATTCTCGAGAATATTTTTGGTATGAATTACTAATCTCTTCCCAATTAACTATTATTGTTCCATCTACAGCTGGTGTTAATACTTGATATTGAAATCTTAATGACAAAGAAACATCTGTAATAGATCTTCCTTTTTCAAAAGTAGCTGCCAATAATTGAGCTCCATTTTTTTCCATAATAGCTGCAACTGCCATTTTGGAACCTGGCAAAAGAGGAGCACGTCCAGAAGTGGATAAACTTGGCGTGAATTTATCATTATTCAAAGTTCCTGAAACAATTCTGAAAGTCTCACCATCAATATCAGAATCCATTGTTGCAGGGCCCAATACTTTTGGGTTTTTTACGTCTTTATATAGTACATTAGTGTTTTTTAAATCCCCTAATTTTCTAGCAATGGCTTTTTGCAGTTCTGCTTCTTGAGCTGGTGTTAACCCCCACTCCATCAAAAAGTGCATCAATGCACCTTGAACACCACCGGCAGCAGCATTTTCTTCAGTTGTATACTTTACAAAAATAAATTCAGGTGTCCCATCTCTTTTTTTAGAAAGCCTCAAATTTGTTGGGAGATAATAATACTCATTTGAAAAACTCCCGTAGGATGCACTAGAAGCTGTATTGGCTCTACCGTAAGCAACAACTTGAGTACCGTCAGATAAGGTAATTCCAACTTTGTTTTCTGAATCTAAAATTTGAGCTTCTAACTGGGTCGTTAGCAATAAGCTTAGTACAAAAGCTATGGATAATAACTTTTTCATTTTCTATTAATTTAAAGTGATTTAATTATGCGTTCTAAAAAAAATGAGCCATCTACCAACTCCCCTGGATCTTTTAATTTTTCTACTGGAAATTTTAGAACAATTTCTTTATAAAATTTATTGGGCGTTGATGACCATGAAAAAGGAATAAACTCCTTTGTATTTAATTCAACCTCAAAGAGTCTTTCCAAACAAAGAACTATATAGTCCGTACAGTTGTATTCTCTCGTGTGAAATATCTTTTTTTCTGACATTAATTGCTCGGCAATCTCTATAAGCCTATAATCTTGATCAGCTGTTGTTTCTATTTTAAGTAATGCATCACAAGGAGTATCATATGCATGAGGTAAACCTTTTGTTAAAAAATACTGTGGGGAAAGTTTCTTTTCTGCTGAAGACAAGGGCAGTTTAAAATACCGTGGCTTTAAGTTCTTATTATGCTCTAATACAGATATTTCAGGAGGGCCCCATAAATCAAAATAGGTAAGAGTATGATTTTTTACTGTATCATACACAGAAACAATTTTTTCATCAAACTCTTCATCAGAAACATAGATTTTATAGTTATCTACCGCAATGCCTACATGGCCAGTTTTGCCATCAGTAGAGGTATATATTACTAGATAGATATCATCTACATTGGCTTGCAATTGAAGAGCTGCAAAGAACAAAATAAATATTTCACCTATAATTTTCATTTTATATATTTAGATATATCTGAAAAGGTCTTTCAATTTTAGTTTTAAATTTAAATCGCGTTTAACATTATCCACTTGATAGAAATACTTCAAATTTATATGTGCATCAGATTTCTTTATCTCTTTCAATTCTTTTAATAATTGATCAACTTGATCACCTTTAAACCTAAATGAGAAAGCCATTTTTGCTCCTGGTGTCGTAGCTATTGGTGGCTTGCTGTTTAAATTTTCATTAAGCAATTTTACCAAGTCGTCTTCTCCAAAGAAAAACCGATCAGGCTCAATGTATTCAATAGCAGCAGGTCCCATCAAAACAGCTTTTTCTTCTGTCGCTGTACTGATCTTATGTTCTAAATTTGTTTGTTGTTGTTTTGATAAATCCCATTTAATTAAAAAATGAAGGATTGCTCCAGCTTCTGCATCCCCTTCTGCTTCCCACTTAACAAGAGAAATTTCTGGTTCAGAATCTTTATATGCCAAGCTTAAATTAGTTGGTAGATAGTAATAGCATTGTGCACAACCTTTTTGCTGAAACACTTCGACATCTACTATCGATTCCAGTTTGTACTTTCCTGATCCTTCAGAAATTATTGATTGACTAATCAAACAAATTGGCATCAGCATTAATATGAGTAGTTGATAAATCATTCGCCTTCAGGTATTTCGTCAATTAATAGAATTCCAAATTCATCTGTCCCACTGCTACTTAGTTTTTTCCCATCTTTATACACCCAGGTCAATGTATATTTCACCTCATGTACTTCACTAGGAAGTATTGTATTCATCACCAATTCATTTGATTCATTGAAGGGTTTAATGAGCAGTTTTTCTTTTTTATTTTTTCCGAAAAATGGATATTCAATTTGGACAACTACAGCCATCACATTTTCTTCTTTGAGTTTTTCCAAATCTCCCATGAGATCTATTTGATGTAATTTATAAGGAGCATACAAATTAATTATCGGAGCATTGGACTTTTTCCAGTCAGTTTGGTAATCACCATCCTTTTTAAATTGCCAATGAATAGAATAATCGTAGTCTAACCATTTTTCTTTATCAACATCCTCCTTATTGAGATAAATCATTTTCAAAGGCCCATTAAAGTCTTCAAGATTTGCGGTATTAAAAAAAACTTCTCTTACTGTTTCATCTCCATTTGTGTGCTTTTTCTTCATTGACACCGCAACACTGTTCACCATTTTTTCAAACTCTGATTTCATATCACCATCTATATTGACAAAAATTTCTCGTTGCTTAAATAAATCTTCATCCAAAGCGGCCTTCCGAAATACTCTTTCGTCATTTCCATGCTTTTTATAAAGGTCACCGATATTAAAAGTGACAAAGTGATGTCTATCGACAAACTGTCTAGAGTTTATTTCCACTGTGGTTTTACCACTGGTCTTAATGGTTCGTTGACGATACACATTCGACCCTCCAATTAGGCTTCCTGCCAAGCCCCGACTTCCAAACGTCTTTTCTACCCAACTTTTAGAATCATCTTCATTTATACTATCAGGTTGTACTGGCTCGTACATCATTTTTAATAATTTGTCATATGCCGCATCAAGCATATCACCTCCCAGACTGTCATTACCATAAGATTCCATAGTAATTGCACCCGCTTGAGTTAATTCCTGAAAAGTCTTTTCTGTATCAGAGGAAAAAAAGATGGCATCAACTGATTTATTAGAATAAGAAGAGTTTTGGACCATATTCCAATCGACTGTTACCTTTCCGTTGTAAGCACTGGTTAAGGCTTGAAAACTCAAGTCAAACATTATTGAAATGTCGGGCGTTTTCATCTTAAAACTTTCCATTAGAATCTGTGATTTTTCCTGGTCCATCATAAATGAAAATGCCACTTTCGAATTTTGAAAAACAGGTGCCTTCCCTGTACCTATCAGTTCCTTAGATTCTTCACCGTCTATTAAAATACTTGAAACCAAAACAAATTGACCTTTGGTAATTTCTACAGGCCCCATTAACTGAATTGAATCATTGTCAAACATTTTTTGGAGTTTTTTCTCAGCTCTATCAACATCTCTTTCAGGTGTATAATATTCTACTAAAAAGTGTAAAAGTCCACCACCTAAAGCTTTAGTGATAGAAGAATTTCCTCCTGCAGAATTTTCATTTTCAAAAGCATACTGTAGAAAAGAAAATTCGGGTGTACCATTCTTGACAGACAATCCTCCCGTGTTAGGTAGATATTTATATTGATGTTTTTTTCCATGAACAGGGAAGCAAATCAAATCTTCCGCTTGCACCAAACCATCTAAAAGAACAGGCTGCGCAGACAGTGAAATCAACATAAAAAAAGCTACGATTGTATATATTGTGCTTCTCATTCTTTTTCTGTTGATGGCGGAATTAGAAATAAATAATCATCTTCCAAAACTGTTACATCTTGTTTAATTTCTTTTCCACGTGTATACCAATTAATTTGATAAACAATAGGCTCATCTGGATCATGGTAAATAATGATTTCGTCAGTGGACAAGGCATCTGCTTTTCTTAGCACCTTCATTTTTGTCATTTTCGCTTTACCAGCTAACTTAATCCCAAACCTTAACCTTGCACTTTGAATGTTCAGTTCATCCATTAAACTTCTATCTAAATCAACAATTATTGTTTTCCTCACCAATGGAGGTTGAATAGATATTGATGATCGGTCAGAACTAATCCAATCGGAAACTAAGGTGGTATCCATATCATCTAAATTCCAAGAGACCTTATACTTATAGTTTAGCCATTCATCAGATTCCTCACCCAATCTGTTATAATTACATTTCTGTATGAGTTCTCCAGAGTCTATTCTTGAAGCATTAAAATGAATAGATTTGTTATGACTATAGTGACTTGTATCTGCATAAGATTTTTCAAATAAAATTGTAGCATTATCAAAGCCATTATTAAAGCAATCTAAGTGAGTACTGTTAACTTGAAAATGAACATCTCTACTTTGGAAGGCAATATCATCCATATCCACAATTTTGAAATAATTATCATTGGATGAATATTCTTCATAAAATCCGCCTATGTTGCCCGCGGAATAAACTGGTACTTTAATAGCCGTTGATTGATCTATTTGCATATTAAATACAAAATTTCGAATCAATTTCTTTTCTTTCAATAAAAGTTGGTTGTCAGGAATATAGGGTTGCATGCCTTCTCCAAAAACAAAACTGCTAATAGCTCCTCTTTTGTATCTTCCTTTTAAATCTTGTGGTTTGACAGGTGATTCCATTGTTGGCATTTTACTCCAACCTTCACGAGTATCGAACATCATATTCGTTACCTTATTTGTGACTATATCCAATAAATTTTGATACAAATCTGTATTTACTCCTGTCACATCTGACATATCAGCTACTTCAATTTGTATGTTTCCAGTCTGAGAAAGACTATCAATTACTTCGGTTAATTCTTCTTTACTAAATCCGGACTGATTATTACTAAACTTTGAAAAATGCTCATAAACCATCTCAAGATCCGCAGATACAGATGCAGTAAATCCTTTCACTAAAGCTGGAAAATAACCTTCAACAACTACCGACACATCAGAGGTTGTGCTTTCGAAAGTACTCCAGAGAAGGGTAGCTGCTTTTGTATTTAACAAAGAGGATATAGCCGCTTTGGAACCCGGCAAAAAAGGTGCTCTGCCTGAGGAAATGAGTTGGCTGGTCAAGTAATCAGGACTTTCTGAATTAAGAATTGAAGACACAACCTTAAAACTAGGATCTGTAGAATCTTTATATTCTTGAATGTTTAACGGACCTCTTATAATTGCTTTCGGGTATTCTTTTTTGAGTAAAGCTTTTGTTTCTTCTAGCTTTTCAGCTGTAAGAGAAAACTGAATTAAAGCATGAAACAAACCACCACTTTCTGCATTTTTTTCTCCCACATATTTAATACACAAAAATTCAAAATCATCTTTATCTGAAATTGAAATCCGTGGATAAGGAGGCAAGTAATAATATTCATTTTCATTTTTACTATCCTGAAAAAGCTGAACTCCATTTATCTCAATCCTACCTTGATCATATAAGACAATTGCATCTAGTTTTAAGAAACAAAAACATAGTATTAAACAGGATATGTATCGTGATCCAAGGGTCAGTTTTAACATTCGATTTGATGGTTGATTATTAGATTGAACATTAGTATCTAGAGCCTTATACGCACGCAGTTACAATATACTCGTGGAGCATAGTTTTAAATTAAACTCTAGCTTAAAATGAAATCTTAGACAATTGCTTACCTAAATGTATAATTATGATTTGAAAAATAAATCACCTAAAAAGGTGATTTTTATTCATAAGTGGCAATCATATGTGTAAGGTTTTTAATATGATTGCCGTTTATGATTTGTTTTGGTAATTAAATATTCTGAGGAGGTTAATTGAATGGAAAGGATATATGAATTACTCTTACTTCATCTCATAGATGTAATGGAGCCTTTTTTTTGATTTACAATCAGCTGTCAAATTTCTATTGATACCGTGTGGATATTATATATTTTCACTTCTTGAGTAAATGCCAAAAGAAAAGTTTCTTGTAATAAAAAAAAATGGGAAAACTTTAATGTACTCCTACGCTACCTGGGCAAAACACATTCTATTAGGAATAAGATTATTGACTATTGTCTCACGTACAACGCCTGCCACATTTTTTACATTTAATTTTTTCATGATCTTGTGGCGATGTGTTTTTATTGTTTCTGCGCTTAAAAAGAGTTCTTCAGCTATTTCTCTTGTAGATAACTCTAGTATTATAAGCAACAGAATCTGTTTTTCTCTTTCAGTAAGATCGATCGTGCTTATGTTGGCTGCGCTTTTGTTGTTGTGAAGATTTTTCATGATTAAGGTTTTATATATTAGGGGTATCTCTTTACATCACTAAAATATGCTTATCAAGAAACAATTTGTATAGTTATTGTTCGAATGACATTAAATTTTGTCCGAATGGTCATTTTTACCTTGCGAGATGTTTTCTGATCATATAATAGCTACCCTACCGTTTATAAGTGCTTCTTTACAGTTTTAAGTATTCTATTAAAACAATCCGAGTTCACAATCTATGAGTTAAACTACTTTTCAAGCACCTCAAATTCAATAGTTACATACTATGGGCATAAATAAAATAATTTTTAGGTGCTATAGCCGTTTATACGTAGACACAAGCGAGGGTCGAATTTACTTCGGACAGCTAAAGCTTCTATTGGGAAAAGGAAAAGCAGCTCTGGGACATAAACCCTTGTAAATAGCAAAAGTAAAGAGCATATTTATAAATGAATAAATATAGTCTGTCCTAAAATGAATAAACGGGTGTTAATTATAGAATCCAATTTTATTATTGGGGCACATCTTAAAATACTTCTTCAAAAAAAGGGGGTGCATGTCTATAATGAATTAGTTTCTATTAAGGATGGGATCCCAAAGGATTTTGAACCTAATGTGATTATAGTTAATCACAAGGAAGCTCTTATTAATTACAAAAGCATATTATCTCAATTAAAAAAATTGACCAAAATTCAAATTATTATTCTTTATTGTCTTGAACCTAGTCCACTAATTAAATCCTATTTTGCGGAATACCAAATAGATTGTATCGAAAAACCCTTTTCAGGATTTGATATATTTAACGTAATAGCTGCATAAGGCTATGTTTATATACCTAAATTTTATAATTATCTGTGTTCTATCTAAAAGTAAAAATAAATTAAATATGTAATTAAAAAGATCGAATAAAAACATATAACTTAAGAGAATATTAAACCATCAATTTCAATTACAACTAATGCCTTCAGATAAAAAGTTAGTTAGAATCTTAATAGTCGAAGATGAACTCATTATAGCCGCCCACATTACCCAAGTATTAACAAATTATGGCCACACTGTAATTGAAACAATAACCAAGGGTGAAAAAGTGCCAGGTTTTATTGCCAACAATATACCTGAACTCATATTAATGGATATTAATTTGGCTGGTCAGTTAGACGGGATAGAAACCGCGAAAATAATTGCTGAAACTGCAAAAATACCTGTTATTTTTTTGACAGCTAATGTTGCTGAAGGCACTTTTGAAAAATCAAAAGAAGCTTTCCCGTATGCATTTATCAGTAAACCGTTCAAGCCTGAAGAATTGCTCAGAACTATTGATCTCATTATGAGTCGAATAGATAGATATGATTCAGCAGAGCATACGGAGAATGATTCAAACGAAGAAAGGAGGGAATTTGATTTTATCTTCATTAAGGACAAAGACAAAATGGTCAAGGTGCACCTTTCCGACATATATTATATTGTAGCAGAGCGCAATTATTCCAAGGTTCACACCGCTTCAAAAGTATTTCTTTTGTCAACAACACTCAAAAGTGTAGAAGCAAAGATCAACTCCAAGGTTATGCAAAGAATTCACCGCTCTTATTTGGTAAATACTTCGGTGATAGATGAACTAAATGACAATTATGTTTTTATTAAAGGAAAATCAATTCCAATCAGTAAATCTTTTAAAAAGGAACTTACTCAAAAATTAAAATTGCTCTGAGTGGAATTTATCTTAGCTCTCCATCAAATCAAACTATCATTCTTGTTAAAATCAGTGTCAAAACCTATTGTAAAATTTTAAAGCAACTCTTATAACATTTATGCAAAAAAATGTCCAGCACCACAACGACACTGGACTAAAACATCAAATTTCCAAAATCATTATCTCAACTTTATTATTTTTCCTTTATCTATTATTTCTACATCTGAAACAATTCTATAAAAATATATGCCTGATGGCAAAACTGAAAGGTCTATTTTTTCAGAAGTAATTTTTCCTTCTAAATTTAATGTCTTTTCATATACGCGCATTCCGTCTGCATTATAAACACTCAATGCTGCATCGCTTCCTTTGACATCATTCACAGCAAATTCAATTTCATTTTCAAATGGATTTGGGAACGCCGAACTAATTACACCCATTTCAATACGTTCATTTGAAGAAACTAATGAATTCTCAAATCTCATATTTGACATATGCACATTTTTAGTTACACTCTCATTACTATCCCCTAACAATGTAAACACCAACATCGTCACATCACTCATGTCAAGTTCCTGCTCATGTGGACTCGTAAAATCTTCCTTATGTATATTAACAAACTTTAAGTCTTCAGTCAATTCGATGCTTGTTCTAAATTGTTGTTCCCACTCTGCAACTGACGCTTTTACAATTGTAATCTGCATAATGCCTTTTCCTTTTGCATTAAAGACGAGATTGTCAAATTGCTCTAAATCAATAGAATTAAATTTCGCATCTAGCGACCTATAAATATTTAAGTAATCTTTGATTTTTGCGTCAACACGCACACCTCTTTCTATTTGATAAACGTCTTCACCATAAAAACCTAACTCAGGAAAAGTTTCAAATGCATTGATCGTTAGATCTTGATTTTGATCATCAATGCCCCATGCGCCATCAGCTAAAAATATTTCATCTGAGGTATTGCCTCCAAAACCTAAAGTCGCTCCTAGATCAAACAAATGACCGGTATTGATATATATCACTTCTTCAAAACTTCCACTTATGTTGACATTCGTTTCAAACAACTTTAAATCACCACCCTCTGATCTTGACAAATTACTCTTAAAGTGTAAGTTTTCTTTTTTTGTTTTATTCTTTATCACCAATCTCAATTCTCCATTTTGATAATCCCCTTGCATAACAAATTCTTTTGGAATTTCTGAATGCACAATATCAGTTATGATATCAACGGATTCAAGTTCAGTCAAAACTGACTCCAACAAGGTTATTAATTCATCATAAGAAGATGCCCAAATTTGAAAATTATAAAAATCTTTCTCTTTGCTATACTTATGTAAGTTCCAATGATTTTCAATATAAAAACCTTCACCATCTTGATGATGCGCAGAAAAACTCACCGCATATTCTTGTTGGCCATATCTATTTAAGAGTTCGTAGCTTATGAAGTTACCGCCATTCATAAATAAATAGGAAATATCTAAAAGTCTTGAACCATCTAATCTGTCACAGATATATTTAGTATGCTCATAGACACTTGATTCAGTATACAATGCCAATACAGATGCTACTCTTAAACTACCATTATAATAATCCGCAGCAGCCACATCTACAGCATTGGTGATGTCCAACAAATCATCTGGTGTGCTTTCTGAAGCGAAATAATCTTTATAATCTGTGGGTATGAATTGCGCTATATTGTGTTTGGATTTTTGATCGTGAGCTTCACGAACGAAAGGTATCAGCCCTTGTTCTTTCGCTTCAAAATTTTCAGAGGCAATCACCTTGTTGAAATAGTTTCTATTTGCAATCTTTTCTGACAAGCGTCTGTTAGACTCCAATCCACCTGTTACACCACTAGATGTGCTGCATTGCGGATCTTCGCTATCTTCTAAACCATTACCATTATCATCAACTCCATTATCACATATTTCAATACATATCGATAAGGCAAAACATTCAGAGTCGTTACAATCAATCCATCCGTCATTGTCATCATCTATACCGTTATCACAGATTTCAACTGTACATTCGTTTGATGTATAACAATCTGGATCATCACAATCTATAAATCCATCACCATCATCGTCAATACCGTTTGTACAATCAGACTCAAAAGGTGGCGGTGCAGTAACACAATTAAAACCATCATTAATGGAGAGATTACCCGTGGCATTCAAGACTTGTGTCGCTGTTAGTGTATTAACATTGATACTATAAATTTTACCGGACTTATTATTATACGTAAAAAAAGAACCATCATTACATGACCATGCTGCACCAAATGCGCCATACTCATTATTGATTGACCCTGCTAAATCATAAGTACTCACTTGCAAGCTAAAAGGATCAAATACTTTTAATTGCCCTTTGCCCGTCACTCCATAAAACAATCCTCTTTGTATATCTAATGAAAAATCTGCCACACCCATGCTTGACACACCTGTATCTTCAACAACTAAATCCTCCTGCATCAAATCCACTTTGATTAAGCCTGAGTTATTGGCCAAATACATTACACCGTCTGCACTAATGGCACCACAATAAAATATTTGTGATCCAGGAAGTTCAACATCTAAAGGTGTTACCGTGCCATCTTGCGACAACATGGCTAACTTTTGCACACCATCAATTACACTTGGTGCGTATACATGCCCATCAAGATGATTAAACTGTGCTCCGTTAATTTGTTGTGCCCCAGAGATAGAAGCCAGAATTTTGTAATCTCCAGAAGTGGGATCTAATGACACTAGTGTGCTATTACTATGGATTTGATAAAATTCAGTTTGACATATCCAGCATGAATTATAATCAGCACAATCTGGATCTAAGCAATCAACTAAACCATCTCCATCATCATCTATTCTGTTATCACATATTTCTTCGACGACTACATTCTTAGCATTCGCTAATGTACTCACTGGATTTGCTATCAGAGCAAACGCTAAAAAAATAGCTGCAGTATATAATTGATTTCTGGTTATCACTTGTTTCATTATTATCTTTTTTACAAAGTTGCTTTGAAAAAGAACTCAACAATGAATTAATATTAAAAAGGAGGGTTTTACACTTTTTTTGGTATTCAATAGGCAGAAAGTGGAATTTTAAAGCCTCTTAGATATTGAATTATTCTTACCGTGAAATGTACTCGTAAATATAAGTCGATTAAAAATGAAATGTTTCATTTGCTTATTGATACTCTTTTAATGACAATACACGACATCAATAAAGCGCTGCGTACACTTGTATCATCAATTAATGTAAAGTAGCTGTCACTAAAAAAGTAAGCAAAGTAAAAGTTTCACAGGAGCTCAAGTTTAAATACCATAACAACCCTATTTGTTTTATAATTGAGCATTAGGGAAATATCTCTCTACAATGTTGTAGGACAAACAAATTCTGATGTGCTAATTCCTGTTTTCTTAATGGCACCAAAGCCTCCTCCTATGTCGACAATATTATGAACACCTCTTGACTTTAAAATTGAACTGGCAATCATAGATCTGTAACCGCCTGCACAATGAATGTAAGCTATCTCGTTTTGAGGCATTTCAGATAAGTGATTATTAATATGACTTAGTGGAAAATTTTGCGCAGATAATATGTGTTCAGATTTAAACTCACTTTCTTTTCGTACATCAATTATTTCAATTTCGGATTCAGAGGATATAATTTCTTCGAGCTGGGATGCATTAATAGAAGTGACACTATCCGTTTCTTTTCCTGCATCCGTCCATGCTTTGATACCACCGTCTAGGTAGGCTATTACATTGTCAAACCCTACCCTAGATAATCGAGTGATGGCCTCTTCTAATTTTTCTTCTTCGACCACTAACAGTATTTCTTGATTGACATCTTTTATCAATTCACCTACCCAAGGCGCAAAACTCCCATTGAGTCCTATGAAAATAGATCTAGGTATATGTGATGCAGCAAAATCATTTTGATGCCTCACATCCAAAACAATAGCGTTGGTTTCATTGGCTACTTTTTCAAATTCATCAGGGTTTAATCCATGTTGGCTTTGCGCCAATATTTTATCTATTGAAGGATATCCTTCTTTATTAAGTTGCACATTTAGTGGAAAATAAGCTGGAGGTGCGCCCAAACCATCCGTCACTTCTTGAACAAATTCCTGCTTGGTCATATCTGCTCTTAAAGCATAATTCATTTTCTTTTGGTTACCCAAAGTGTCTACTGTTATTTTCATCATATTCTTACCACAAGCAGACCCCGCACCATGAGCTGGATACACTAAGACATCATCAGCCAATGGCATAATTTTGCTTCTCAAACTATCATATAAATATCCAGCCAAATCTTCGATTTTTAACTCCCCCATCTTTTGTGCAAGATCAGGTCGACCTACATCCCCTAAGAATAGAGTATCACCTGAAAATATCGCATAATCCTTTCCAGTGTTATCCTTAAGCAAATAAGTTGTGCTCTCCATTGTATGACCGGGCGTATGCAAAGCGGTTATCGTAACATCGCCCAATTTGAATACCTGCCCATCTTCAGCAATTGTAGATTTAAAACTTGTATTGGCTTGAGGTCCGTAAATGATCTCCGCATTTGTTTTCTCAGCTAGGGTGACATGACCACTCACAAAATCTGCATGAAAGTGTGTTTCAAAAATATATTTTATTTTTGCATTATCCCCTTCTGCCTTATCAATATAATTTTGCACTTCTCTCAAAGGATCTATTATCGCAACTTCTCCTTGACTTTCAATGTAGTAAGCACCTTGTGCCAAGCAACCTGTATATATTTGTTCAACTTTCATTCAATAATTTTTGTAATTCAAATTTAATGTATTCTGCCATCTGTCAAAGTAACTTAAGTTACAGTTCTAGTAAAATACACTTTTACAGAAAAGTTCTTTAGCAATTATATAAATTGCAATGATCAAAACAAACCATCCAAATCCTTTCTTAAGTGGCTTATCATCTATAAAGCTATTTAAATAAATGCCTATAAAAATACCTACAATAGAAATAGCCGTAAAACTCAATAAAAAAGTCCAATCAATTTTTAGGTTTTGTATATCACCCAAAAAACCAATCAAGGATTTCATAGCAATAATTAAAAGAGATGTTGCAACTGCCTTTTTCATGGGCATGTGTGCAAATAACACCAACGCTGGGATAATTAAAAACCCACCACCAGCTCCAACAATTCCTGTGAGTACTCCTACTACTCCACCTTCTAAAACTATAAGAGGCAGATTAAGTTTTAATCCATCATTTTTTTTAGAAACTGTACTCTTTCTTTTAATCATAGAAAACGAAGCCAACAACATGATTAAGCTGAAAACCAACATAATCCCTTTATCCTTTGTCAGTACAATTTGATTTATCTCAATTATGGTTTCAGGGATAGCAGGAATCAAATATCGTCTGGTCAAATAAACTGCAATAAATGCAGGCACTGCAAAAAGAAAGGCAATTTTAAAATCGACCATACCTTTTTGAATGTTTCTTATTGCTCCAATCAATGCCGTTACGCCCACTACGAAAAGAGAATATGCGGTTGCAGTCACTGGGTTTAATAAAAACATATATGAAAATATTGGTACCGTCAATATAGATCCGCCACCGCCCAGTAGACCTAAGGTTATACCCACAAAAAGTGCAGCAACATATCCAATCAACTCCATTTTAAATTATTAAATCAACAGATTAGTGTGGTAATCTAGAGCGTAAAACGCCATACATGTATGTCCCTATAACTGCCCCAACCAAAACAATAACCATAGACCAGTATCCGTGACCAATTAGGATAAATATAGGTCCTGGACAAGCCCCAACTAAAGCCCACCCCAGTCCAAACAATATTCCTCCAATCAAATACCTAGGCACACTAAATGTTTTATCTTTTAAGTTAAGCTCAGTCTTATACATTGATTTTATATTCAGCTTCTTTAAAAATATAATTCCAATTGCACCAATAATAACTGCAGAACCAATAATGCCGTACATGTGAAAAGCATCAAAACTGAACATTTCATAAATCCTGAACCAAGAAATGATTTCAGATTTTGTGAGTACTATTCCGAAAAGGACACCTAGTATTAAAAACTTGATAAACTTCATTTTTTTCTATTTAATTAATTACTGCAAAAAGCAATGGCATTATGAGATGAACCATCAAAAGCCCTCCAATAAAAAAACCAACAACAGCAATCAAAGAAGGCAATTGCAGATTGCTCAATCCGCTGATGGCGTGCCCGGAAGTACAACCACCAGCATATCTAGCACCAAATCCTACAAGTACACCTCCTATTAAAAGAATAGCCCAACCAGAAAATGATTTTAATCTTGCTAAACCAAATATCTCCGAAGGTAAATATTCTGTTCCTGGTGTTTGAAAACCCAATTGCTCTAAACTCAACGATGTCTTTTCCGAAAGCACTAATGGTGATTCAGTGACGAGATAATGATGCGCTAAATAACCCCCAAGTAATGCACCAATTACAAATATCAAATTCCAAATATGCTGATCTTTCTTTATTCTAAAAAACGCAACATGTTTGTCTGCTCCAGATATTGCACACAGCGTTCTAAGATTTGAAGAAATACCAAAGCTTTCGCCAAAATAGAGCAAGGCAAACATCACCATTGCGATTAAAGGGCCAGCCACATACCATGGCCACGGTTGAGTGATTAATTCCATAATTTTGAATTGTACAACAAAGATCAAGTAAAAAAAGCAAATGGGTGTAACTTAAGTTACAATAAGGTTGGAAATTGGGAGCTGGAAATTGGGAGTTGGGAGTTGGGATTTTTGAATTTGGGAAGTACGATTTGGGATTTACGATTTGGGATTTACGATTTTGAGATGATGGTACAAAATTTGGTTTTCCTGATTAATATTAAATCTCATGCATTAAGTAGAGGCTTTGACTAGGGCGGAGAGAATATGTTTTTATTTTAAGGTAATACTCTAGTTTTCCACTAAGAACAGAATTAACGATAAGGGATGTTCTCATCAGTTAATGAATGCAAAAAATTAACTAAATCATCTCTTTGTTGAACTGTGAAATTTAAAGGTTCTAGCATCAATGAATCGATGTTTAGGGGATTTTTTACAAAATCATAGGGATTGCTGTAATAGTCAATCACTTCTTCTAAAGTTTCAAACATACCATTGTGCATGTAAGGCGCTGTCAGGCCCACATTTCTTAAACCCGGGACTTTAAATTTACCCAAATCAGAAGAATCTTTACTAATCTCAAATCGGCCTTTATCTAACAAATTAACCTCGTCATATAATCCTATGTTTCTAAATTCGTCACCTGTGAAATCAGGACTAAAGTGGCAATCAAAACATTTAAATTTATCTGAAATAAAAATCTCTCTTCCACGCAATTGTGAAGCGGACATAGCTTCAGGCTCAGCGTCGCTAAGCCAAAGATCATGCGCTGCACTACCATCACTCTCTAAGCTTCTAATAAATTCAGCTATGGCATTCGTAATATTATTAGTGTCGGGCGTCTCATTATAAAGTTTGGAAAATAATACCTCATAATCTTTATCCTCCTGAATGCGCTTGACAGCCAAATCGAATGGCAAGTTCATTTCAATGGCGCTTTCAATAGGCACAATTAATTGGGCTTCTAAACTGGCAGCACGACCATCATAAAAAAAGTAAGGTCGAAACAGCATATTCATTACAGAAGGTGTATTTCTGATTGTACGGCTACCATTTACGCCTACTGAAAAAGCTTTATTATCTGCATAAGCAAACTCAGGTTGATGACAACTGGCACACGAAATAGAATTATCGAAAGAGAGTATATTATCAAAAAAAAGCTTTTTACCCAATTCCTCCTTTGAGCTTATAGATTCCAATTCTCTATGACTTTCAAAGAAATTTAAATTGGCAAAACCTAATACAGCTATGACTAACCCAATGTATTGGATATATTTCATACTTAGAAAATAAATAAATTCAGAATTTTATAAACAACAATCATTATATTTTGTAAAACCTTAATCAATAAGTAAAATAATCTGATTTCTTTTTTGTTCAATCATTTGACTCTTCTCTAATTTTTTCATCAATCTAGACACTACAACCCGCGAAGAATGCATGTCATTGGCTATATCTTGGTGTGTCAAATGAATAATATTAGTTTTAGTCACCAGTGCTTTTTCTTTTAGATAATTGACTAACCTTTCTTCCATACTATGAAATACAATATTGTCAATCGCCCCAATCATTTCATGAAGTCTCGTATTATAACTTTCTAGTACATAGTTTCTCCAACTCTTATATTTTATCATCCAGTCTTCCATTTTTTCGACTGGTACAAACAAGAGTTCAGTATTGCTTTCCGCAATGGCACGAACAGCCGATTTTGACTTCTTTGTACAACAATTTAAGGTAACAGCACACGTATCGGCCATTTCAAGATAATAGAGTAACAATTCATTACCCTCATTGTCTTCCGTCATTATTTTTACAGATCCAGAAATTACTAAGGGAATATGTGTAATGATTGTTCCTACATCTATTATTTCTTCATCAATTTTAAATGTCCTGAAATTACCATTTTGGCAAATTTCATTGATTAGCTGAGGCTCAAAGATCATCTCAAAACGCTCATTGAGTTTATTGTAACATTTGATATCAAAAGGGATAAAATCCATTCTCCTTCCATTTATGGTGTACGAAGTTACAATGAAATATAAGGAGAAAAGTAACTATCGTTACAGATTAAGTACAGCCTTTGCGTTCTGGATAAGACTTCGTATACAAATGTCTGAATTTCAATTATTTAGCCTTTGGTATATCCATTTTTATTTAAGCTCTGCTATGCAATATTATAAAGCGGAGCTTTATGTGCGCAGATTCCACAGCTGGAGCTGAGGAATAACGGTATCCCTAAAAAAACGCTTCGTTATTCGTTGGCTACAGCCTGCGATTGTGCGTACACATAGCTCTCGTGCAGCAATAAAAAAAGGTTTTAAAATGCGAGCGAGCTCGATTTTAAAACCTCTTTTTTTTATTGAGCCTTGTAGGCTCAATGACTTGTTCTCTAGTGGAGCCGCAGAGATTCGAACTCTGGTCCAGAGAAAGCGCTCATAGGCTTTCTACATGCTTAGCTTGTTCTTAAATTTTCGACCTCAAGCAGGTGTACAAGCAACCAACTGTCAGCTTATCTTCTTAATCTCGGAGAATAGCCAAAGACTCTACCCTCCTTACCTGAGTGCTGTACCCGCAGTACAGCTTTCATTATACACTTGTAGCAGGTATATCAGACATCTCCTGCGAAGTGCAACTTGCTATGCTAATTCTAAATTAGGCAGCTAGTGCGAATCTGTTGTCGCCAATTATTATGTGATCTTCATTTGAACGAAGTGTAAGATCAATTCTCCGGCATGCTTACAAACAAGGAATCTTTCCTGTCGATACCATTCGGCCCCGTTGAACTTTTTCTAACGAGAATCCCCAAACTATCAATGAAATTGGCAAGGGAAAATTAATAACGATGCGAATTTAGATTTTGTTCCCCACAACTAAGATTTTTATAAGGCTTATTATTATGTTTTAGTACCTTAAATCCAATGTCCTTACCAAATCATATGAATCTTTATGGAGATCTCCTACCTGTTTTGGAAAAATATGGTGGTACAATTAAGCGCTGTAACAAAAGGCTGAAAATTCTTTATAATGCAAACTTATTGAGCTTTCTGCCAAATTGGTTTAAAAAAAGCAAGTACGGCTTGAAGGTTTTGAGTTTCATTTTGGTGATTATTGGCTTAATGATTTACTGCTTTCCTATTCCTACGCTTTATACTATTGGCTTCATTATTTGTCTGTACCTGGTGCTCAATTTTAGGTTGACGTATCTACTGAGAAAATTTAAAAAAGATTTTATTGAGGCGCTGTTTATTGACAACGGCATCTCCACAAAAGTCAATCCTAAGAAAGCAATACTGTAGAAGTATTTAATCAATCGAATCTCTTCGAGAAATCCACTAGCTTTTAAGGCGTAGATTTTATACAAGGCAATTATGATAAATTAAATTTCATGTTTTCTGAAGTTGAAGCTTCAAAGAATCGATTTTATAAAGTTGAAGTATTTAATGGCTTATATGTGAAAGAGTAATTAACACACTACCTGAATGAAAAAATAGATATGAAAATAAAAGCTTCTCTTCTTAAAAATTTGATCTTTTTATCAAATGAGGTATTCAACACAACATTTAGAAAGAAGTTTGAAATAGTATCAAATACCGAAGAAGACATTTCAAAAATATTTTTTTCAGAAGATTTACATAAGAGACTTATTCAGATAAATATTATTTTAGATGATATAAAAGCTCCATGTCTGGAGTCTTTTCGCTTTTATATTAGAGGGATTTTATTAATCATAGAAACCTTGTAAATACATAAAAGTAAAAACTTAGAAGACAAATGTATGTTGTTGTTATTAAGGGATCATTCATCAATTGCTTAATATCATAAATCCACATGGACCTAATCTGCCCTACAAACGAAACAGTAGAGAGAAACAATGAGAAAATAACGTCATTCACCTGAGTCCTGGAATCCATATTCATCTCCAGTTCTACATTATCCTTTATTCCAGTATGTTTTATCTTAACTGAGGTAATTCTTGATTTGAGATCCTTAAAGTTCTTAGAGATATTAGCTTTCATAAGCATACGGTTGATTTATTTTTGCGAATAAAATTTTATTCATGCTCAAACATCACAACCTTTATGCGTAAGAATACTGGAGGTAACCCAAATACAGTATTAAACTTTCTATAAAATTGGGCTGTCTTATTTATTGAGTGCCATAAATCAAAGTTGTCACACTAGCTCGTAATTTAATTATTAAAACCTAACTCCCTCCCATCCTATCATTAACACTCGGCACTTGTTGCTTCTTCACCTGCAAAGGAAACCCGCCTACAAATCTAACATTCACTAAAAATTGTGTATTGGTAAATCCAGGAATTTCAACATCACCACTAAAGACTTTTGGAATGATAAATTCAGCTTTGATACGATTAAATTGAAGGCCAAAGAAAAAATCTATGCCATGATATGTTTTTTTATCGGTACCAATATATTCAGACAAATGCGTTTCAGGCATATTTTTATCTATGCGTTGTGAAATGTCTCCTAATACCTGGCGCAGCGAATATCCAATACCCAACTTGGCAGATATATCATTTTCTCTGGCGACATCATTGGGCAACAACTCATGAAACACGCCTGTACGCAAATGTATAACTGTCGCCGCTTTTGTTTTTAAAGAGTCTCGCGTCCATTGTGATCTGTCTCCATAGAGCTTAAGATAGCCACCCTCAACAATTTTATTAAATGCAGTATAATTATCTACATCTAAAAGGTCATATTTTTGCTTTGCTTTTTGTTTCGCATCACGGATGTCAATCTTAGACATTGTAAATGAATCTTTTGTTACAAGCACTAGTTGAACTAAACTGTCTAAAGCATTTTGTTGTGTTAATAATTTTTGTCGAATGGCTGCTTTATTTTCAACTGATACTGCTTGTTCAATTTGTTTTTCTATAGTCGAAATTCGCTTTTTAGTCAATTGCCGATTTTTTTTTGCTTTTTCAAAAGCTCTCTGTTTCTTTTGTTTGATTATTACCAAATCTAAAACCGCATGTCTGACTTTTTTCTTTTTATTTCTAACATCATTTTTAAAAAAAGTCGTAAAATCTAATCGCGCTGAAAACCTGTTATTAACCGGTTGCAAAATGTAGGAGCCAAACTCTGTTCCATTTATTTGCATAACCGTATCAACTGTTGCTGCAACATTTAAGGCAAAATCAATTTCAATATCCTTTAACAAAGATGTACGGCCCAACTTATAACTGCGTAAGGCGTATAAGCCCAGAGAAATACCACCATTGGTTTCATTATCAGCTGAATTCTTTAAGGTTGACAAATCGCCACCACCGACAAATTCAAACGTCGACAACTCATCGATCTTTTTTAATTCGGAAACTAATTTTCGATTGTATTCATTTATCCAATTTCCAACAATTGAATCAGTAGAGTTTTTTGCTATAACTTTAGCTTTACTAATATCTTGACTATTCATTTCTTGACAAAGACAAATTTTAGGCAAACTTATGAGACAAATAATAAAAATTAGAAATAGATATTTCATGATGACACCTTATTTATTGTTAAAAAGCTATAGAGACCATGCACAACCATTTAAGTGAGTGTGCTTATTATATACAATAATCTATTTTTCCTTAGCGGAAATATGGTGAGCGTAAAATCATCGTTAAGTTAACAAGAAATTCACGAAACTTCAATAGCCCTTTTGGGGGGTATTTTTAATCATGATAAAAAATAAACTATAAGTATAGATAAACAGAGATCGGATAAACAAGTATTAGTATTCATCAGCAGAAGTGCGCCAAAGTATTTTTAAATTAAAGAGGAATAAAACAATAACTATGCCCAGCCAAATATACATCCACAAAAAAGAAGGTATGAAGACCATTTCTTTCGCGTAAGCTTCTAAATCTGACTTAGGTCCTACATTAAAATCTTGTATGATGTAAATAATACTAATCAAACCTATAAACATTAGAACTTCTCTTCCAAATTTTGTCCAAAGTCCCAAGAACAAAATCACTGCGGAAAACAATAGTAAGATGCCAGTAGTAAACATTGAATTAAACCATATAAATCCAGTGGTCAACATACTTAGACAAAGTAAAATAATTGCTGGCTTGATAAGTTTCGGCGCTCTAGCCCCTATATAAAATAAAACATTACCAAAAATAGCGCTGCCCAAATAACCACCCATTATAACAACAGAACGATTACCACCTAATGTCCTTGTCCAACCACTACCATCTTGATTTATTTGCACACTGACTACATTACCACCTGTTATTATGGCCCCAAGTGCATGTCCAAATTCATGAAGAAAAGTTACCAATAAATTTATGGGATATAAAACTTTACGCCCTTCAACCCCACCATAGTATCTTAAACCAAAGTAAATGGCCAAGATTAAAATGATACGTATGAGTATACCGTGTTTGATAAATTAAATTTTATTAACTATATAAATGTATTAAAAGAAAGAGCTGAAAGCAACTAGCCTTATCTAATAACAAGAAATCAAGAGTTTTCAAACAAATTATTGTAATCACTTTTTAACAAAAGTCTCACTATGTAGGCTTCAAAATGTACGTTCTACTCTCTAAATGTAACATAAGATATCTTAATATCCCCCATATGGGGGTTAAATCCAGACTTGCAATGCCTTAATTTTACAGAAAATAATTGTAGTGAAAAATATACTGATCCTCTTTGTATTTATAATCTTTTTAAGCAACGCATTTGGACAAATAGAGAACAACTTGCAATTACCCACCAGCATCAACACCACTGGTGCAGCTCCTAATGCCAGTGCGATATTAGATATTGACGCTAATGACAAAGGCGTCCTTATACCCAGAATGACAATGACAGAGAGAGATTTGATCAGCAGTCCTGCTTCAGGTCTTTTAATATATCAAACGGATAACACTTCTGGTTTTTATTATTATGATGGTACTAGTTGGACAGCTTTGACTGGTGGTTCTGGATCAGCAGATAACGATTGGACAGATACTGGAAGTGGCATTTACACACTTAATAAGGTAGCGATAAACAAAGCACTAATAAATCCTTTACATAACTTTGAAGTCTTTCGGTCTATCAATGATACTGCTGTTGGTAAATCCAACATTTATGCATATCGGGCTGGCGCAAATGATGCTACGACTGGATCAACAGCCTGGACTCTGAATCAGGTAGAAACAGCGATCAAAGGGTATTCGGATTTTGGCAATCCTTATTCTGCAGCTGTTTATGGGGGTGGTTTTTTGGACTTTCCAAATTCTGCAGCAGTTATTGGCGCCAATAATAATGCGTCTATATATGGGGCCTTAGGATATAGAGAAGATGCCAGTAATGTGTGGGCAGGTTATTTCAATGGTAACATAAAAGCCACAGGAGATGTCACAGCTAATAAATTTATAGGTGATGGGTCAATGTTAACGAATTTACCTGGTGGGGGTGGAGGCTGTACTGATTATGGTGATGGCACTGCTGGTGCATTGGTTATTTCGAGCAATACCGATTGGACTACTTCTCCACCCGCTAGTGGGAACTATATGTTCAGTAGTTTGACTATTAATGCTGGTGCAACTTTAACAGTAGCCAGTGGTACAAGAATACAAGTATCTGGGATGTTTCAAAATGATGGTATTATTGATGTAAAATTTGGTAGTGAAGGCAGCCGTCCTTCAGCAAACCCTTTGGGATCCTACCCAGCTGTTAAAGGAACATCCTTGACCCAACAATTTGCTTTCCCTGAAGAACAATTAAGATTTTTATCTACTACTTCTCTTTTATTAGGCGGATCAAATGGTATACATGGTAATGGTACCGATGCTGCCGAACAAGGTGGTGGCGGTGGCGGCCTACTGACAATAAAAGCAGCCGATATAATTAATTCAGGCACAATAAAAGCTAATGGCGGAGATGGTGCTGTTATGCCTGGAACATCTACCGCTGCGGGCGCTAGTGGTGGTGGTGGCGGATTTATTTTTCTCCAAACAAATTCGATAACAAATCTTGGCACAATAGAAGCAAATGGTGGAGATGGTGGTCCTCCAGGAGGTGGAGATACCGACTTTGCCGGTGGTGGAGGTGGTGGTGGACTTGTAAGAGTCGTCGCGCCTAATGCCTTGGCAATCGGTGGAACAATTAACGTAAATGAGGGTACAGGTGGGGTAACTCCTGCAGGCAATATGGGAAGTGGCGGCGCAACAGGAGGTGCTGGTGTCGGAGGCAATGGCGGCTTAGGCGGTGGAATGGAAAATGGCAGCCCTGTTCCAGCAGAACCAGGACTTATTGGTGTCGTCATTAAAATTAGTGTTACTGATCCCTGTAGTGTTGACAACTAGTTGATGAGCACCCTGTATATCAAATGATAAAAAATAGATCAATATATTAGTCTAAAAAAACATATTGATTGGTTTTCATAAATTTATAGGTTTTTTTTACATTATCACTTTTTAATATAAAATGGCATCTTGATTTGTAGAAATGATTGATTTTCATGAACTTGCGTCGTGAACCAAGTGAATGATAAAACAGTCCTATACATTAAATATTAAAATCCTTATCATTGGGCTATTTCTTGTTACTTATCAATGTACCAATGCCCAATCAAATGGAGAAAATGAGACACCATTTCCTGCCGCTCAAAAGAAGTTTTCTTTAAAAGATTTACCCTTTGAAGTTTTTGGTTTTGCTGAAACCCGGCACGGCTTGAAATTTGCAAAAGACCTCTACCTCTCTAAATCAACGGTAATGAATGAAACCAGATTACAGTTAAGTCTGGATTACTGGACAGATTGGGGAGATTTCAATCTAAAAAATGATTTTATTTATGATTGGCATCAAGAAAAGTATCGAAGAGTGCAGCGAACAGCTGCAAGTATGTAAACCGCGAAAGCGGATGGGTTGGCGCCTTGAACATTTGGTTCTATTGGGTCAAGCCAAAAGAAGAATTTTATTTAGAAAATAGAAAATTAATCAAATGAACTCAGTTACCGTACAAGAACTCAAGACAATGATGGACAACAAAGAAGACTTCCAACTCATTGACGTCAGAGAGCAAAATGAATTTGATTTCGTCAATATGAAAGGTGAGTTGATCCCACTTTCTGTTATTGCAGAAAACGTTGACAAATTTAAAAGAGATAAAAAAGTCATTGTACATTGTCGCTCTGGCGCTAGAAGTGCAAATGTGATCGCTCTACTGCAAGCACAACATGGATATGATAATTTGTATAATCTGACTGGCGGCATTTTAGCTTGGGCGAAAGAAATTGACCCTACGTTGCCCACTTATTGATAATAAATTTTATCCTTTGTTTTTCCGTTCGTCGATGTGCGCAACATCGATGCCATAAGAATCATGATTGTATCTTGATGTTTTCATCTTAAACGTAAATACCTTCATTAAACATAGACTGCACAGAAAATAGGGCAAAGCCGCCTACGTCATTCCCATTTATAATTTATATCTTATAATTTATAATTCGACATATGCTGTAGCAAATCAGAGCGCAAAGTAGACTAGTTTAACTTTCAATATACATCAAATTTAATTCAAGTTGCTGGGTGGTTGATTCTTCAATACACTTCGTTTATTAAGAAGTTGCTGGGTGGTTGAAACCACCCGCTTGATGTTGGAACAAGTAATTATTCCATATTAAAGTTACTTTGAAAGTGCCTTTGGCACTAGACCTAATTGTTAAAAATATAGACAACAATCGTCGTTAATCGTTGACTGCCGTTCGTCGATGTTTGCAACATCGATACCATAATAATCATGATTGTATCTTGATGTTTTGATCTTAAACGTAATACCTTCATTCAGCGAAGGCTGTACAAAGCATAGCGCAAAGCCGCCTACGCCATTCCCATTCATAATTTATAATTTATAATTTATAATTCGACATTTAAACGTAATACCTTCATTAAGAGTGTTTACCTTTTTGAATTATCCTACATTATATATAAGAAAGAGACTTAGAATCAAATAATTGAACAAATGAATGCTGTTAATAAATTGGTACACGAGAAGATTGTAATTAGTAAAATACATTTCATTCGAGGTGAAAATGTTTTGATAGATGAAGATCTTGCCGAACTTTATGAAGTAAAAACTAAACGATTAAACGAACAGGTAAAAAGAAACATTGAGCGATTTCCAGATGATTTCATGTTTCAATTATCAAAAGAAGAATTCGACAACTTGAAGTCGCAATTTGCGACTTCAAGTTGGGGAGGAAGGAGAACACCACCATTTGTTTTTACTGAACATGGTGTACTAATGCTTTCCAGTGTTCTGAAAAGTAAAAAATCAATTAAAGTAAATATTCAAATCATGAGAGTATTTACAAGAATGAGAGCTTTGCTCTTAGACCATAAAGATCTTTTATTAAAAGTTGAAAAAATAGAATCTAAAATGGAAGGTCAAAGCCATGAAATCAAAGTCTTGTTTGAATACATCAAAAAACTGGCAAGAGTGGACAAACAAAAAGCAACATTAAAATCAAGAAAGAGAATAGGTTACAAAATAAATAAAGATTAATTTACAATATAAGATTCAACAATGAGCTATTGGTAATATTTGCTTGATGCTAAAAATGTGGTAAATATCTTAGGTAAGAAAACAATTATACTAAGCTTAATCTTTTTATTTGCGTCATGTAAAAAACGCAAAAAGAGGGATGGTCTCTAATTTGAAGTTCAATCAAAAACGTCGAGTATTTTAAAATCATACTGATTGACCATAAAATCCAATATCTCTACGAATGTGGCTTACGTGATATTTCGCCTACAATTAATTCTGCAGTTCGTCGATGTTTGCAACATCGATGCCATAAGAATCATGATTGTATCTTGATGTTTTCATCTTAAACGTAATACCT
>ENA-ORXM01001846-ORXM01001846.1-marine-metagenome-genome-assembly--contig:-NODE-1846-length-27356-cov-15.556179_pt1 | contig 27356 bp, 23 predicted proteins | sample MGYA00237867_ERZ511480 | MGnify/ENA primary metagenome ERZ511480 (study PRJEB26309, sample SAMN06266103) | marine metagenome | isolation source: Algal blade | place: United Kingdom:Sidmouth, United... | reverse complement strand
ACCCCCAAATAAAAACGCCTTCAATCTCTTAGAACTCGTAAACATCGCACACCTCAAATAATCTCTCTATTGAAACTCCAATAAAAGAATAAATTTAAGAATCAGAAAAATGATACAGTTAATATTTTATATTAATGATGCATATCAAAACTAAAATGCCGAGAAAGTTTGCCGCGCTCTAAACTTATGCGTCCTTAAGAAGGGGACTGAATTACTTATAAAATTCAATAAGATAGACAAAGTCAGGACAAAAACTAAATCAAATAATTTTATTGTCACACGCACGGTACGACGGCTCGAAACCCCTCAAAACACCATGAACCTACTATTCATAATCGTTTCAAAACCTAAGACAAAGAACAAATGAGACACGCTGAAAATATAAAACTAATCTTCTAGGGCCTGCTTTGCCCAAAGGTCCTGTGCCATGATAACAAGCTCTGCCGCAGGAAAAGGTTTTAGGATATGCCCCGTTGCGCCAAGGCGTCGGGCTTGTTCCAAAAACATATTCCGCTCTTTTAAGGCGGCTAAGGTTCCACGTGCCCCCGTAACGGCAATCGCAGGCGGCGCGGACTGCCCCATTTTAAATAGCTTAAGTAAAATATGTAGCCCGCCACTCCCCTCGTTTACAAACATGTCCGTAATGACCAAATCAAACGTATATTTTTCTAAAAATGCTAAACCCTCTTCCCCGTTGGAACAGACTGTGACCGCGGCATTATTAAGCTCAAACGCTGATTTCCACTCAAGCGCTAAAGCCGTATTATCTTCCATAATCAAAACGCGTTTCATTTTAACTCTCGCACATACATAGCTTTAATCGTGTCTTCTAAAATTTCAATTTTAACAGGCTTTGTCAAAATGGCCTTTTGTTTAAACGCATCAGGAATTGTGTAATTTGAGCTGTAACCTGACGCAAAACAAAACGGAATGCCTTCACTGTCTAAAATTTCTGCAAATTCAAAACTGAGTGTATCCCGTAAGTTGATATCTAAAATCGCCATATTTGGGCGCGCACTAGCAAGGCCGCGCTTGGCTTGGGACACGCTTGGATAAGTTTGAACGTCTTTCACGCCAATAGATTTGAGCATTTCTGACATATCCATCGCCACCATAAGGCTATCTTCGAGGACAAGGACGGTTTCGGGCATAGATTTTTGAGGCGGCGGCAAGACGGTTACATCTTGGCGGACATGCGTCAGTGAGTTTTGGACACGTGTAATCAAAGTACTGGACAACCAAAACCGCGCAGAGAAGCCTTCTGGATTAAATTCAATGTGGCTGTCACCGTCAAGCTCGTAAGGAATGGCTTTTTCAATCAGACCTAAACCAAAGCCGACACGGTTAGGCGGACGTGTCACCGGGCCGCCGCGTTCTGTCCATATCAATCGAACACCGTCTCTTTCGTCCCAGACTTCGGATGTAATCTGGATGTCTATATGGCCCTTCTGCGACGTAAGGGCGCCGTGCTTAACGCAATTTGTAACAAGCTCATGCGCGATTAATGCAAAGGTTGGGGCAATATCAGACCGCAAAACATAATCAGACCCAGAGATCGAGACTTGTCCGTTCTTTATAGAGGTATAGGGCTTAAACTCTGCCTCAAGTAATTCTTGTATCCCAACCCCAGACGTGATCCCGTTCGCGGCAAGGTCATGGGCAACCCCTAAGGCCGCAATGCGTTCTTCTAAGGCTACGGCATAGGTTTCAAGCGAATAAGCCGACTCGTGCGCTCTACGCGATAGAGACCGAATAAGCGCAAGTATATTGCGGACCCTATGATTTAATTCGGCGATATAAAGACTACGCTGGCGCTCTTCTTTATAATTTAAACGCCGTAGCATGGCCTCATCTGCTTTTATAAGGGCTTTGCGGATTTCACTCGCCGCCAGTAAATCCATCTCCTCCCACGGAAGACACCGGCCTTCTACAGATTCTGCAAAGGCCTTAAACGAGCCGCGCGGCAAAAGGCGCGGGCCAGACTCTGTGTCGACGATCTTTTTATTTGGCGCGCCCGCCCAATTAACTGCCAAAATCGCTTCTTTGCGGAAGAAGACTAAATGATGCAGTTCTTCTTCGTCTAAAACGAATGCCAGCGCACCCGCGCAAGGCCCTGCCGCGTAACCGTCCTCCACTAAACTTGTTGAGACGGCTATATCTCCCTCAATATCGGCCAGCATGCCACGTGCAATGGCGCGACCCGTTTCGAGGTCAGGGTTTAATCCGTATTGATACACATCCTCTTTTGACAGAAGCAGGAGCCCATCCGCGCCGAGCAATTCGCAAAAAGGTTTTGCGACGCCTTTGACGAGGTCTGTCACATGTAAAACTTTACCCGACGCGTCTAGTAATTCTGATTGGTATGATAAAATATTAGAACAGATTTTATTTCTGATATTTTCAAATCTTTGTTCAATTTGCAGAGAAAAGAATTGAACAAATAACTCTGCTGCACCGCGCAGGTCAGCGCCAATCAGGCGCGGCTTCAAATGATGGAATGCAAACAAGCCCCATAACTTTCCGCCGACAATAATAGACAAAGTCATTGTCCCAGCCACACCCATATTTTCAAGATATTGAATATGGATAGGAGACGTACCGCGAGAGGCTGCGTAAGTAAGGTCCAAAGGCAGAGCGGTCTCATCGAGCGCCATAAGTTTAACGGGGGAAGCTGTCGTGTCTGATATTATTCGCAATGGGAGCTTTAGCATAATCGCACGCGCTTGATTTGGAATATCCCATTTTGGAAACCGTAGTCCCAAAAATGGTTCCATGTTCGGACCGCAAGCTTCGGCCTTGATTTCGCCGTCACCATTTTGATCAAAGCGATAGAGTAAAACGCGGTCAAAACCCGAAAGATTACGCAATCCAAAAACTGCGTCATTTAGATACTCTTGCAGTGTCTCAATCTGACCTAAATGCCCCAAGAGCGAGCGTACAATCATAATAGATTTTGTGACACCTAATGTATTAGAGCTCACAATCTCAAGCTCTAGTATGGGAACATCTCCACTGAAATGCGTCCACATTTCGACCTTTTTACCTTTGCTCTCCCACTCGCCAACGCGCTCGCGTTGAATATGAGATGAGGCAAGACTGAGCGTGTTATTAAGGCTATGCAAAAGCTCGGGATTGAAAATATCGTCAAGCGAACGCCCCAAAACCTCTGCGACTGTATAATCAAAAATTAGACCAATATTTTCACTACAATGGGTGACGTGATTTAGCTCAGGATCAATCGCTAACATTACGGCAAAAGGTTGAATGTGTCCGGGTGTATGGACGGGTTCTTTGTCGCAGTTCTCGAGTGAGACGGCTTCGCGGGTAAGCGGTATGGTAAGTTCGTCTGACATGACAACCCCAGTTTTATTTCAAGACTAGCTGAAAAAATTGCAGACGTCACGTCTTTGTCAGGTTTTACAACATCAAGACCCTGAAAATTCCTTTACACATTTTGAGAGGTCAATATTAAATGCGAACGCATCTATGGCGCCTTGTATCGCGCGGGATTGGTCTATCTCAGACAAACGTACGCCGTTTAATAGGTTTCTAAACTCAGTTCTAAACGTAACAAGAGTGTCAATAAGCGGAAATTCGTAAAATGTGAGCTGTGAATTTGGAAGGTTAAGATGTTTGGCGATAAGACGTTTTAGAACCTGCCCTCCATTTAAATCACCGAGATAGCGCACGTAAATATGTCCTAAAATTTTTGGATCGCCTTGGACGTGGGCCGTGTTTATCGCTGCGCAATACGCATCTGTGCACTCAAAAATAGGTGAGGGTTTCCAAGGTTTTGTTTTAGTAATTTCGTTTATATCACAGCTAAGAGAGTCTGACCGAAACAGGCGGCTGTCGAACATGTCTTGCATCTGGGGAAACGTTACAAGCGTTGTCGGGCGGGCTTCTAGGCTTTGATATATGGGTAACAAGTTGCGTATATAGCAGAGATAGGCGGGCTGCGTCAGGCGCCCATTTAACATATCAGACACGACACCTGTACGCTCTGCCTCTTTGTGCAAAACCCATGTCCGCTCTTTCATAAGGTCAGCTAACATATTGCGTAACACACTGATTTTCAGCCTCGTAACAAAGGCCCAAGCTTTGGTCCTTTTTACGGAGTTTAGTGTGATCGCGTCTTGCCTGTCTATGACATTTTTAACGCGCTAGCGTCTCAAATCAGCCGTCTGTGTGTAAGGTTTTGCGTATTTCTGTACATATGAAATACCGTCATCGCGAGAATATACATCCCGCCAAAAGTTTACAGACCCGTCTTCATTGGCCGTTACTGTAAAATAAGTGATGTGTACGGGGAGACGCTCATCCAATACAAATTTTTCGCGTATGTCAGCATCAAGCGCTTGTTTTACATCTAATGGACTGAAGTCCTCATCGCCATTTGCAATCCACTTTGCCATACGCGCAGGATCTTCGAGACGGACACATCCAGAGCTGAAAGCCCGCTGAGCTTTTTCAAACAAACTTTTGGACGGACTCCCGTGAAGATAAACAGAATACTGGTTTGGAAAAATGATTTTCATCTCTCCCATCGCATTGCCCTCGCCTGGCCCCTGAACAAAACGGTATTGTGACGCCGCGTCGCTTTGTGACCAGTCTACCATAAGCGGATCTATTTCTGCGCCTGTTGCGCGGTCAAATACAGCATAATTATTACTTTCTGCGTAGGTCGCATCCTTACGCATTTTTGGCAATTTCTGGCGACGTGTAATAGAGACGGGTACAAACCATTTTGGGTTGGCCACAACGTATTCGACGGTATCACTGAATACCGGGGTTGCATGTCGGGCTTTGCCAACAACGGTGCGCATGCTAATTTCGCGCTGACCTTGGTTCCATCCTTCAGCCGTATAAGACGGCGTATTTGCCCAAATATAACGTTCGCCCATATCGCCGTGTTGACGCCAACGCGTCAGAGTATCTGCAATACGGTCGATCTTAGACTCGACACTTTCATTCAGGGCTAAAATCGTATTCTTACCTAAAACCCCGTCATCTTCTAGACCGTGACGTTTCTGGAAAACCTTCAGAGCGGTATGGATCTCTGAATCCATTTCTAATGAAGGGACTTTTTTTTCAGAGACAGCCTGCGCATTTACAGTTGTCTGTGCAATGAGCCGCGCGAGCGGAGTCGCCATAATGCTGTTACTGTCCATATAACCTTCGGCCTGCAAACGGGCTTTGAGCGCGGGCATACGCGCGTCACTCTCACCAAGCTCTACCGCGTCGCCTTCGGGAATTGCGAGCCATCCACCTGCGGCATAAATATTTCTATACTCTGACAAAGCAGATTTGAGAGCTTTATATTGGGGATGCAAAGGCTCCAATTCAGCGAGCTCTGCCTGAACCTCGCCCTGTCCCGCCTTAATGAGCGCCGATGTCAGGTTAAACCGCATAGGCCCGCGCAAGGTCGCCTTGGCCACGCCACCTTCATCATTGAGTCCACCACTCACAGCTTGGGCTGCGCGAAAGAAAGCCTGCGTGAGCTCAAGATCCGCCTTCGCACGTTTTTTCGCTGATTTAGACTTAAAGCGCTTTTTGAAAACCTTTTTTAAATCGCGTTCAAAAACCTTGTCCGCGACGATGCCTTGCTCAAACAATGTCCTGACCGATACTGTTAAATTTTGAGCGCCTGCTTCCGTCCAAACGGGCTTGAAAATGCGCTGCGCATAAGCATGACGTATTGAGAGCAGAACACCCGGCGCAAACTCAGATTTCAGCGCCTTATCCGCTTTACCGCTTATAAAATAAGCCTCCAGCGCCTTTGCCAGTTCAGTTTCCGCCTGAGACATGTAGGCCTCGGCGTTAATTTCCGTAACTTGGTTATGCGCGGACAAATCTAATATCGTATTAGTTTTCACGGGGTCTGCTGCCACGGGCAAAGCCAAAAGCGAAACAGCAACCAATAGGGTTGCCGCAAAAGATGAAGGCGAAGATTTATGTAAAGTTGAAAGAGACGCGAGATAAGTGATGTGTGTGTTCCTTATAGTTATTTGACACTTACTTTACGCCTCAAGCTCGCGAGAGTTCCCGAAAGCATAAGCAGAGAAATACTTAATATTTATAAGTCGCAGGAATTTGAAATAATTGATCTTCATATGTCATCACAACGCGGCCCATATCAGGCAGAGCCTCTTTGAATGCGGGATCCGACACAAACAGTCCGCCCGTAAACGTCCCAAAGGACGGCATGATAATGCATGGGTCAGACACGGCAAAACACGGCGCGGTTACAGAACCATTGCGAGATTTTACTTTGGCTTTGGGATGGTAATGGCCGCAAATATTGACCTGATTGTGTTCAACGACGTGCGGGTGATGGGTCAAAAGGAAACCATCAATCTCGACATGGTCTTCGCGCGACCCGTAAACAGATTCTGGAATATCGGGGTCATGATTGCCTAAAATCCAGATCCATTCTGTACCACTCTTAGTCAACGCATTCAACGCATTTGAGGCGTGCGGATCAAGCCGTTCATGCGCGCGTACATCGTGGAAGCTATCCCCGAGGGCAATAATTTTTTTAGGAACGTAATCGGAGACGATTTGGGTCAACCGTTCAATCGTATCGCGCGTATCATACGCAGGCAAAACAGACCGTCCAAATTCGCGGAGGTAACTGCCCTTTTCAAAATGCATATCCGCCACAAGCAGGGTGCGCGATTTCTGCAAAAAGGCGACCTTGCGGCCATCGAAAATAATATCGCCCACGCGTGTTTTTAAACTTAGTTTTTGAGCGGTCATGACGCCTTATCTGCCACAAATTCACGCACGGTCTCAAGGCGCATATCCGCATTGTCTTCAAATGAGGCCCCTTTGAGAATTTCAAGACGCGCATCGCCCATCACCGTTTCTTTCCCAAGTTGGAGCATAGACGGCAGAGAGAGCGGCGACGCATGCGGCAAGGTTTTATAAACGACCTGCCCCTGCACGCTTGAGAGCCACGATGTAAGGCGCGGCACATCGAGCAAATCGCGCTCCGCTTCTTCGCGGGCAATGCGAAGCAAGATATGGTCAGGGTCATATTTTAGCAGCACGTCATAGATCAGGTCGGTCGAAAAACTGACCTGTTTCATCGTGCGCTTTTGACCCGGAAGCCTTTGTTCCGTCAGGCCCGCAATCGTTGCGATTTTACGGAAACTGCGCTTAACCATTGGCGAGGCTTTCAGCCAGTCTTGGTATTCCTCTTGCAAAATATCTTCTGTCAAAAGCCGCTCGACATTATTGACGGGACACAGCGACGTAATGGTCAAAGCGTAATCCGTTATGGAATAGGTCAGCGGTTTTAATCCCAGCCGTTCCATTCGACGCGTCACAAGCAACCCCAAAGCCATGTTTACTTTGCGGCCTTCAAATGTGTGCAGAACAATCACATGGGCGTCGCGGTCAAAGAAGCCTTCGACAAGAACGCCGCTTTCTTTGGGCAGGGCAGAGAAGCGTTCCTGCAAAGATAACCAGTCTTGAATTTGTTCTGGCAGTGCTGACCATTTTTTTGGCGCGGATATAAGCGTGCGTACACCGTCTGCCAAATAGGTCGAGAGCGGCATCATGCCCCCCGCATAGGACGGCACTTTAGGCGGGGTATTTTTAGGCATAGGGCTGGCTTCGAGCGCCATGTCGCGCACGCCGTGATAGCGCAAAACTTCTCCGCCAAAAATAAAGCTATCACCGGGGGCGAGGCCCATGACAAAGCGTTCTTCGATCTGGCCAATATTGCGCCCACGTTTGGATTTCATATTTGGAAAGCGCCGCACTTTCAGCTTGGCATATTCAACAATTGTCCCGATATTCATACGGTGACGGCGCGCCTGTTGCACACTGGAAATTGCGTAACCGCGCGAGGTCGCGGTGAGACGCGAAAAACGATCATAGGCTTTCAGCGCATAGCCCCCGTCTTGGGTGAAGGAGACGATGGTGTCAAAATCAGCCTTGGTCAGGTTTCGATATGGCCACGCATTTCGGATTTCATTCAGCGCCTCGCGCTTTTTAAACCGTCCCGCGCATGAACGGTTCACAAGGTATTGCACCACAACATCCATCGCGCCGACACTGTAATCCTCGCCGTCGCGGTGCCCGTTTTCAATCGCCTCAATCGCCACCGCGCACTCGACCGCCTCGAGCGGATTACACGGGACAAGCACAGCCTTTGACGCCTCGTCTATGCGGTGATTAGAGCGGCCAATCCGCTGCAAAAGACGGCTGACACCCTTAGGCGCGCCGACTTGGATAATCACGTCCACATCGCCCCAATCAATCCCCATCTCTAAGGCCGAGGTGGAAACAACGGCGCGCATTTTCCCCGCCGCAATTAGGCTTTCCGTCTTTTGCCGACGGTCTCGAGAGAGCGAGCCGTGGTAAACCCCAATCGGTAAATTACCTTCATTTATCTGCCAGAGCTGTTGAAACAAAAGCTCCGCTTGGGCGCGCGTATTCACAAACACAATCGCAGATTGTGCCGCTTGGATACGCTTGTAAATATCTTTCACCGCAAAGCGGGGATTATGTCCGCCAAGGGGGAAGCGTGTCTTGGGCGTGAGGATTTCAAGCTCTGGCGGGGTATCGCCTGCGACCTCTATGCGTTTAGCAGGATGCCCTGAAATACCGAGCCATGCGGCGGCAGAGACAGGATCAGAAATTGTTGCCGATAGGCCAAACCTTATGTGATTTGGTGCAAGGGTTTTCAAACGCGCCAAAGCCAGCGCCGTAAAGTCCCCGCGTTTATTCGTTGTGAAACTGTGCATCTCATCGACAATCACGGTTTTCAAATCTTTGAAATATTCATCCGCGTCGGAATAAGACAGGAGTAGCATCAAGCTTTCGGGCGTCGTCAGTAATATATCGGGCGGAATTTTGCGCTGCTTTGTACGTTGATAGGATTTCGTATCGCCCGTCCGAATGCCAATCTTAATCGGCAGAGACATGTCCTCGACAGGACGATTTAAATTGCGTTCAATATCATTGGTCAGCGCCCGCAAAGGCGAAATATAAAGTGTGTGCAGGCGCGGCTTCGCGTCTTTTTCTTTACGCGATAAATCAATCAAACTTGGCAAGAACCCCGCAAGCGTTTTGCCGCCGCCTGTCGGCGCAATCAAAAGCGTATCTTCATTTCGCGCAAACGCCTCAACCATGCCGCGTTGATACTCACGCAAGGACCATTCCTGCTCCGCAAACCAGTCTTCAAACGGTTTGGGAACCAAGAACACAGACGCGCACTTTATATCTACAGGGTCAGTCATTATATGTTTTAAAAGCCAATAGGAGTTTCATTATTAACGCTTCAGCAGAAGAATGGATGCAAGTGCGTCCCGAAGGCCTGTATTGCAAGCCTGCAAACGCTTATATCGATCCGCACCACGCCGTGGAACGTGCCATTATCACGCATGGTCACGCCGATCATGCGCGGTCTGGACACGGCGAGGTTTTTGCGACACCTGAGACCGTCGATATCATGAAAACCCGCTACTACCTTAAAGGCGAGACAGGGAACACACGCCTACCTTATGGCACGCGCCATGACCTTGGCAATGGTGTCACGCTTTGGTTTGCCAGTGCGGGACACATCCTCGGCAGTGCACAAGCCGTATTAGAATACCGCGGCACGCGCGTCGTTGCGGCGGGCGATTATAAACGCCACGCGGACCCGACGTGTGCCCCATTCGAAGTTGTGCTGTGTGACGTATTCATTACCGAGGCGACCTTTGCCCTGCCCGTTTTTCAGCATCCGCCGCTAGAGATGGAAGTTGAAAAACTTATGCGGTCTATGCGCACCTTTCCGCACCGCACCCATATTGTCGGCGTCTATGCGCTCGGCAAATGTCAGCGTGTGATGAAGACATTGCGGCTCGGCGGTTATGAACATCCGTTCTATCTGCACGGCGCGCTGAAAAAGCTGACCGAACTGTACGAAAGCTACGGACAAGATTTCGGCGCATGGGAAATGGTTAGCGACATCCCCCGCGCAGATAAACATACCTTTCAAGGCAAAATTGTCCTCTGCCCACCCGCACAAATTAATGATCGATGGTCGCGCCGTTTTGCCGAGCCCTTGCCGACAGTTGCGAGCGGATGGATGCAAATCCGCGCCCGCGCCCGTCAAAAACGCGCAGAAATGGCCTTGATTGTGTCAGATCACGCCGATTGGGGAGACCTCATCCGCACTTGCGAAGAAACGAAAGCCGAACATATTTGGATCACCCATGGCCGCGTCGAAGCCTTAGAACACGCCTTAAAACAGCGCGGCATGAACGCCAAGGCGCTGAACTTGATTGGCCGTGATGAGTCCGTGGAATAAATATTTACAGCCTAATGTTTTCAGGTTTAATAAACTTGAGGTTTTCAGGTAAACATCTTGATCGTCTGAGCCTAAGTTTAGCACATATACCGCATGACAGAGGCATATTCGAATGGCAAATATTGAAGGCTTTATTCCTCATTTAGGAACGACTGCGGCAAACCCTGCCCTTAAAAACCTGATTGAAGCGTCTGGATTAAAACCTCTCAAGCTTAATACGCGCGCGGATGCTGGCAGGATTGATAGTGTCAATAAAAAGCAGGGCTGTAATATTGTTTACAAAAAGCGTGAAGGCAAATTGGCCAAGGGTTATTTTGATCGGTTTTTATTCACAACGATCTTCTTTTATAATGAAAATGGGCATGGCTATTCACAATTTTCAGGCACGCTTCCGTTTCAAATCAAATTTGATGATGACCGCTCTCAGATTTTAGATAAAATCGGCATTGCGCCGTCCTTCATACGATTTGATTGGCAGGAAAAGGATGTCATCGCTATGGACCGGTGGGACTTTGAGACTTACAGTTTAGCGATAGATTATTGGGACAATGGCAAAACGATAAGCACAGGAATCGTGATGTCTCCTTGGCTCCGCAGAGATGAACTTTGGTCTTCTGACTATGTGCCGCGCGTTTAATCATGGCGTATCAAAATGATTTCTCTATATGCGGGGGTTTATGAAAATATGCGGGGGTTTATGAAACCGCACATTTGTTGATTATTCCACCCTGCTTAATGACGCCTTGGCCCCAAACCCGATTATAAAGAGTGTGCCGCCGAGCACAGCCAACACCCTAAATAAGGCCATAAACCCGCTATACATTTTCTTTAGAATTTTCTCGCGTTTGCCCTCAATAATTTCAAGCATGACGACGTCGTCTGTTACGTTCAACCCGTTATCCCTGAACAAAGTCACAATATTGCCATTAAAGCCGTAAGATGTTTTTTCGGCCATAAGCTTTTGCACATTAATCGTGCCCGCACTTCCTGCTGGCAGGCCTTCTTTTTCAAAGGCGCGCGCCCAAGCTTCTGCGTCCATGTTCTGTGTCATCCAGCCAGAATTAACAAAGACACGAACCGGCTCGCCCTCTGTCCAATTTCTATCTGTGAAGGGTATGAGGCTTTGACTCATATCGATAATTGTACCTGTTGGAAAACTGACATGTGATATTTTATCTAGGTGAAGTTCGCCCGAGAGCAGAACTTCATTTAATTTTCCCTTCATATCCGCTTTTGAAAACTCTGAGACATTGATAAGGTTTTGAGGAGGATCGCCTGCGCGCTTTGGGCCTTGAATACCCGTTGTCAGGCAGACAAATGCTGCGCCGAGCACCATGATTCCAAACCAAAAGGAAAACGATGCAAGGCGTCTAGCTTGACGTATATCCGCAGCAGAAAATTTTCTGGGCGCCATACAAACCAAAAAGAATTTTAAGAAAAAAAACAGGCGCATTTCAAAACTTTCTGTATCTCAGACGTATTGTCCCAATATTTATGATTTCCATCCGCAGTCAATTGGAATTCTGGGCATAAATCCCTATATATAGCCTATAAACAAACCCAATTTTTAACAGAGGTGACACGTAATGCGCCTGAAGTGATGATTAGGAAAAAGTGAACTCGTGGAAAAATTTTCGCAACTCTTAGACGACCTTTACTTTACCAATTCGACATTGGCGAAAGAAGCGATCCTTACGCAATATTTGATTGAGACGCCTGATCCTGATCGCGGCTGGGCGCTCGCCTCGATTGCGGGAACGCTGCGCTTTGATTTGTTTAAACGCAATGTCACGAAAACTTTGATGTCAGAGCGGATGGACCCGTTTCTATTTGATATCTCTCGCGATTATGTCGGGGAGTTATCAGAGACTGTTGCCCTTGCATGGCCGATTTCAAAAGACCCTGTGCGCCTGAACCGCTTACCCGATTTGCACGAAGTAATAGAAGAGTTCCAAGCCCTAGAAGCACAAAAAAATAAACAGGGCATATCTGATTACCTTATTATCCTGCTCGATAATATGACGACGCCGCAAAGGTGGGCATTGCTAAAGCTCGGCACGCGAGGCCTGCGCATTGGCATGTCTGCGAGATCCGTGAAACGTGTCTTATCAAAAATGAAAGACGTCGAGCTCGACGCTGTTGAAGCCATTTGGCACGGGTTGGAACCGCCTTATCTGGACCTGTTTGAATGGATAGACGGCAAAGCCCCCATACCTGATATGTCAGGTATATTGACCTATAGCCCCGTCATGCTCGCGCACCCGATTGATGTTGAAAAAGATATGGAACGCATCACGCCCGACACCCATCAAGTCGAATGGAAATGGGACGGTATCCGTATTCAAGTCGCAGGTAATGGCACGGAGGCGAAGCTGTTTTCGCGCAAGGGCGAGGATATATCTGGCAGCTTTCCAGACCTCCTTGCGTCGGTCACCTTTAACGGCGTGATTGACGGGGAGCTGCTTGTAAAACCCGACGGCGAAATCGGACTATTCAATGATCTGCAACAAAGATTGAACAAGAAAAAACCGACCAAAGCCTTGATGGAAAAACTCCCCGCACATGTGATTGCTTATGACGTATTAGAATGGGAGGGCGAGACCCTGCGCCCCTTGCCGCTATCCAAACGGCGCGAACGGTTAAACGAGATTATCGAGACGAAAACAGATGATCGATTTTCACTCTCTGAAACACTTAAGTTTAAGACGACAGACGAGATTGGCCAATTGCGGGAACAGGCGGCGCAAACAGGCGGCCTGATTGAAGGCTTAATGATCAAAGATAAAGACAGCGCTTATGTGTCTGGCCGACCCAAACATGCGTGGTATAAATGGAAACGCGAACCGTTCCTCTTAGACGCCGTTTTAATGTATGCCCAACGTGGACACGGCAAACGCTCGTCTTATTACTCAGACTATACATTCGGGGTGTGGGGCGACGACGGCACATTGCTCCCGATTGGCAAAGCCTATTTCGGGTTTACAGACGAAGAGCTAAAGAAAATCGATGATTGGATTCGCAAGCATAAATTAAAACGCTTTGGTCCCGTCCAAGAAGTTGAAAAAGAACTCGTATTCGAGGTCGCCTTTGACGCCGCACAGAAAAGCCCGCGACATAAATCAGGCTATGCGCTACGTTTCCCCCGTATTCACCGCATCAGGTGGGATAAACCCGCCAAAGAGGCCGACAGGATTGACGCGGTTGCGAGATTGGTGGGAACTTAGATGAGCAACACTTTAGACGCGCTGCTCTCGGAGATTAAAGCCTGCACAGTGTGCGAGCGCGCGACACCGCCTCTGCCGCACCCTGCGCGTCCCATATGCGTGGCAACGGCGCAGTCTAAAATTCGTATTATCGGCCAAGCGCCGGGAAACCTCGTCAATATTTCAGGTCGTCCGTTTACGGATCCAAGCGGCGTACGGCTTCGCGATTGGCTCGGTGTTTCTGAGACGCAATTTTATAATCCCGATCTGTTTGCGATCACGCCAATGGGGTTTTGTTTTCCCGGAAATGACGCAAAGGGCGGCGACATTCCTCCGCGCAAAGAATGCGCAGGGCTTTATCAAAAGCGCCTTACAGAACAGCTTTCAAATGTTCAGCTTACCTTATTAGTCGGCACTTACGCGCAGAAGCAATATCTTGGCAAAGATATGAAACGCACATTGACTGAGACGGTTCGAACTTGGCAAGATTATGGCCCAAACCTTATCCCCTTACCCCATCCATCATGGCGCAATAATGGGTGGATAAAAAAACATGATTGGTTTCCCAAAGTGCTCTCGATTTTAAAATCGCGCGTGTCTGAATTGATAAACTAAAACAAAAAACCGCCCACTCAGTAAAGAGGGCGGTTTGATGTTTAGTCTATACCGAGGTTTAATCCGTCGGATTATCTGCTGGGTTATCCTCTGCAGGCGGCGTGATATCAAGTGAAGGTACTTTTATCTCAATACCTGTTGATCCCGTTTCTACACCAACAGGGACTTCAATTTCGCGTGTCTCTGTTTCGACACCCATTGTCGGCACCTTGATTTCTGAGTCGTTCACCTGAAGGTTTACGTCTGCAACATCCATGTCAAATTTCGGCATTTGTCCCTCGGCAACACTTACGTCCACATCAGGTAATCGCGCTTCTTGAGTTTGGTCGACATCGACAAGATATAATCCTGCGACACCGATAATTGCGACTGCGGCAACGCCTGCTATAATAGCTGTAGTTTTCTTAGCTGTAGATGACGACTCGTGCGTGTCATTTACAGTCTCTAAATTTTTTGTCGTTTTATAATTATGGTTTTCCATTATTCTTTCCTTTTTTGTGGGCCTTATTTTAAGGCTGCGTATAGTCCTGAGGGCCCTATGCCCTCAGTCTTCGGTCGTATTTAATTAAAATATTATGAGGATTTTGGGCCTGCAAGGAACCAAATGATCAGTCCAATGATTGGAGCGATCAGGACAAAAAGTGTCCATAAAATTTTAGCAATACCCGATGCGCCTGATCCGAAGATATTGATAATCGCCCAAATACAAACAGCAATGTGAAGTAAACCTAGAATGCCTTCTAACATAATATATAACCCTTAAATTTTGTGTCAGCGCGTTAGTGCGCTCTCACATAACCAATACTTGGGGATAGGTTTTGGTTCCTAAAAAAAGTAATTAAATCTTAAACTTACAAATTAAAGCCCTTTAAGGGCAAAAACACAGCGCACCCTTCGACTTCAGGTTTACTGTTAGAGGTAATGCAATCTCAATATGCTCGCCGTCGAGCAAGACATCAATTTTCTTAGTCTCTTCTGTAGACGAAAAAACAGAAACTGTATCTGAAAACTGTACGACAACAGACTCGTCTTTTCGCCAATCCTGCAACAGCGCCGTAAAGCCTAGCGCTGTAAGTTCTGCGTAAGATTCGAGCGTCACGCCCGCCACTTCGAATGCATCATCTTTTTTTGAAAAGGGACTCATATTTGGGCAAGTGATTTGCAGCATATCCGCTCTGAGGGTTTCGGACGAAGTTTCGCATATATATTTAAACCCGTCTTCTGGAATAACATTCCGCAAGGTCTGCGCGGCATTCATTGTCGCCTCTACCACATCGCCGTCCCGTACCATTTCGCGCATGACGCCGAGGCGCACGACATCTCCGATCATGGCCGCGACTAAAAAGCTATGTCCATTTACATCACCTGACGGCACAAATCTCGGGGCCGCCTGCGCAAGTCCCAAGGCCAGAACGTCTTGCCAAATGTCAGACTTATATAAAGCCAGAGGCAGCATGTTCATTGTCCCGCCCGGCAGAGGAATTACGGGTACATTTTTTGGGGTCGCATGGCTGATCGCCGCCAGAGACGTCCCGTCCCCGCCAAACGTTACAAGCAGGTCAGCCCCGCCTTCAAGCGCGGTATCAATTGTACCAATCAAAGCGTCAGCTTCGATAAAGTGACAGACGGGTTCCACACCGACACTGTCCTTGAACAGGGTTTTAAACTCTTCTGAAATATCAGATGTGCTGCCAGAGGCTGCATTTATAATAAGAGTCGGTTTGGAAAATTTATGCATTAGATTTATCTTTCAAATCAGCTCGCAAGGCGCGCCATGTATCGCGGCGCACAAATGTGCCCTCTATCCAATCAATCGCCGTAACCTTAAGAGACGTGTCATCGACTTCAATATGGTTAAAGCCTGCGGGGACCCCGCGGCGGCGCGTCGACAATGTGCCAGATCCAATCGATAAAATATCGGTTTCACCAGGCGATCTTTCGACCACAAAAGGCGAGTGAATATGGCCCGATAATACGGCGTCAATATTCGCATCGCTTAAACGCTTTACAGCCTCCGCCCCGTTCTTCGTTTCTTTTTTCAAAGGCGACATAGCAGGATAAATCAACGGATGATGTACGGCGATCATTTTTAAGGTCGTCGCGGGGACGGCGTTCAGTTCACCAATAACGCGCTCGAGCTCTTCCATATCCACAACACCCAAAGACCAATCGGTTTTTGCCTGAATGCCCCGCGCCGTGTTATAAGGCATAATCATGATGTTACGATCTGCAAAGAATGGCTCGCTCAGAGGTTGAATATATTTTTTGTACCGACCAAACGGATCAAATAAACGCTGAAAAATTCCAAACATAGGCGTGTCGTGATTACCCGGCGTAATAAGCTTTGGCGACGCGAAAGAGGCAATCCAATCCTGCGCGGCTTTAAACTCGGATACTTTCCCGCTTTGGGTAATATCCCCGCAGATTAAAACCAAATCAGGCTTAAGGCTTTGGGCATAAGTTTTGACAGCCTCCATCGCCTCTTTGTCTTCAACGCCGAAATGAATGTCTGCAAATTGCAATATTGATGTCATGAATGGGGTGTGCTCCTGAAATAGGAACGCATCCCACGACGTATCGTTCCCCGTGAAGCGCGCTCTATTTTATGCGCCCCACAAATAAAATCGTCAGACCCAATACCCAAGACAGCCATTTTTCAATCACGTCCGCCAGAGGCCCTGCAATATTGGCGGCAATCACAGCGGTGAAAAACCCGACAAGTATAGCGCCGAGCACCCATCGATCACGCACGCGCCACCCAATACACCGAGAGAGGATTGTCGGCCCAAACGCCGCTCCCAACGCGACCCAGCTAAATAAGACGCGCGAGAAGATATCTTTAGGCATATAGAGCGTCATCAGAACCGCGCCCACCGCAATGGCAACCATAGCCAGACGGCCAAACAAGAGCGCACGTTTGGGGTTAGAATATGTAATACCCATATCATGCGACACGGCAGAGGCCGCCGCGAGCAAGAGGCTGTCGACTGTGGACATCACAGCCGATAAAACCGCAGCGGTCACGATACCCGCCAAAACAGCAGGCAAGTATTCTGTTGCCGCTGCAAAGAACAAGCTCTCTCCGCCCGTCTCGATCTGTGTCGCGCGCCCCGCAAAAGCAAGGCAAATAAGACCTGTATAAATCACAGCGCCCCAACCAATTGTAATCGCCGCGCCCTGCAAACGCTGGCGCGTGGATTTCACCGCCATGATACGGTTTAAGAGTTGTGGCTGACCGAGTGCGCCGAGCCCAGTGCCAAGCAATCCCATCGCAAGGCCAATGCCTGCCATGCCCGCCGCGTCGCCTGTAAAACTAAAAAACGCGTGATGTTCATTCGCGTGCAAAGTGTCGATAATCGCGCTCACCCCGCCTGCCGCATTCACGGCCGCGATTGGAACAATTATACAGGCAATCATCATAACGGCCGCTTGCAAGGCGTCGGTTATACTCGCGGCGACAAAGCCCCCCATCAAACAATAGACGACGATCACAGCCGCGCCGAGCAATATCGCCTTCGTCGCGCTCATGCCAAAGACCTCAGATAGCGCATTACCCGCCGCTTGGAACTGGCTTGAGATATAAAATACAAAACAAAATAGGATAAGCACCGCGCAGACAATGCCTGTAATGCGTTTCATCTTTACGGCCATATCGCCCGTTATGAAATCAACAACCGTTAAATAGCCGCGCTCTGCCGTTTCCGCGTTCAAGCGTGGCCCCATGACGAGCCACGTTAAAAGATAGCCCGAAAATATCCCCGGCACGAGCCACAGCCCGACCATGCCTTGTGTAAAGACAAGGCCCGTAAACCCCAGCAAAACCCACGCGGATGAGGTCGACGCGGCGTAAGACAGCCCCGCCGTCCACGCGCCCAAACCAGACGAGCCGCCAATGACTTCATCCTCTTGACCACGTCCCGCCAAAAAGAAATCGCCTTCGGTCTTCACACGCTTTGACGCCCAAAACCCAACGCCGAGCAAAACGACTTTATAGAGGATTAGGGTAATGAGGACGACGGTTGTAGAAGACATAGAGGGGCCTAGCGCGTGAGGGGTACAGGCTTAACCTAAGCGCGGACGCGCGGATTGTCAGGTTTTATTTTGAGGGGCAGTTTATCGCCGTAGACCCCTACCCTAAAAATCCAAAACGCTTGGCGTTTCCCATCCATGTCTGAGGCACGCTGCAATCACCGTATTGCGCAAGAGGCACGCGATTGTCATGGGGCCAACACCACCCGGGACAGGGGTGACACTGCCCGCAGCGTTTAAAACATCTTCGTAATCGACATCACCGACAAGTTTGGTTTTACCGGGGCGGTCTGGATTTTTGACGCGGTTAATACCGACGTCAATCAGGCACGCGCCGTCTTTTATCCAATCGGATTTCACCATTTCGGGACGACCGACTGCGGCAACGAGGATATCGGCATTGCGGCACACCTCTTCGATGTTTCTAGTGCGCGAGTGGACAATGGTGACCGAACAGTTTTGTTCAAGGAATAAAAGCGCGGCGGGCTTACCCACCAAAATAGAGCGACCAATAATCACGCAATGTTTCCCAGACAAATCACCGAGGCGGTCTTTGGCGAGCATAACGCACCCTGTTGGCGTACACGGACGCAAGCCCGTTTTCCCGAGCGAGAGCCGCCCTGCTGAGACTTCGGTTAATCCGTCCACGTCTTTACCCGGATCAATTTCTTCGATCACTTTGGCCGAATCCAGACCGTCAGGCAGAGGCAATTGCACAAGGATACCATCGACATCGGGATCGGCATTTAATGTGCGTACAAGCGCAATTAAATCCGCCTGATTAATCGTAGCTTCGCATTTATGTTCAACAGAGCGCATGCCCGTTTCTTTGGTAAATTTTATTTTATTGCGAACATAAACACGGCTGGCAGGGTCTTCGCCGACCAAGACGACTGCAAGGGTCGGTGTGTAATCTTGCGCAGATTTCAGCCCGTCCACAGCCGTTTTAATGCGCCCGCGCAAACCCTCTGCAAAATCTTTACCGTCAATACGTTTTGCATCTGATAGTGTTGTCATAGGACTGTCCTGATTTAGACTGTGTTTCGCGGACACGCTTAACAGACTTAACTGTAAAAGTTGCTATTGGTTAGAATTAAACTTGCTAAAGTTAAGCGAGGCGTGGTGCCTAGAAATAGGTCGCGGAAATATCAAATAAATCTGCCATAACGGATTCTGTTGTCGGCCAACGCCCCGCACCCTTACCGCGAATTTTATAAACATCGCCGTCATCAAAATAGAAAATCGCATGGGCTTCTTCGCCAGACGCCTGAGCGATAAAATTATCCAAAGGTAAATCTTGAAGCTCCAAAGTCGACTTAAACTCACCCTGTTGATTTGAACAAATCGCGACCCGTTTTCGTGCACCTACTGGCGGGCTATTTGGCGCGAAGTTTTCAATTGTATCGCGTTCTATATCGTCAAGACCAATAACTTTTCCAAAACCGAGCAAAGCGACAAGGCGGATTTTCGCCGCCGCATCTGCGCCGTTCACATCGGATGAGGGATCGGCTTCAGCAAATCCTTTATCTTGCGCCTCTTTCAAAGCTTCCGCGTAGGATTTCCCGGTACTCATTTCGTCGAGCATGTAATTCGTTGTCCCGTTTAGAAGGGCTTCGACGCGGGTGATGCGTCCGCGTTCGCGCAAACACATTTCAAGGACGGGCATGCCGCCGCCCGCCGCGCTTGAGAACGCCAAAATAGAGCCTGTCTCTTTGGCAAAATCAATCAATGCTTGCCCGCCTTCGGCAATGGCTTGTTTATTGGCCGACACAACATGGACACCCAGTTCAAGCATTTTTTTTGTGTAAGTTAAGGCGGGTTCAATTGGACCTGAGACGTCGATAAAAATATCGGGTTTGGCAACAATGATGTCGTCAAAATTATCCGTCAGCTCGTCGGGTTTATAACCTTGGTCAATATATTTAGAGACCGTGCGCACCATGATTTTTACAATTTCAAACCGATCTGATTGCGCGGCAATACGGCGGTAAACGCCGCCGCCCACAACGCCTGCGCCCATCATGGCGACTTTAAGTTTTGTAGGTTTTTGCGGCGCACTTAACGCGCCAGTCTTGGCCCCAATTCGCGTCAGGGCAGGAATACCGGGCGCACCGACTTCAAATTCCAATTTATTGTCTTGAGCAAAGCTCAAAGCCTTCGGCGCAACCAAGACATCGGCACGGGTCTTCGCGTCTTCCCACGAAATCTCAGCATAGCGTTTGGGCGCGGGGCCCGCCTCGCGCGGGTCATGTTCATAGACACCGTCGACGTCTTTTAAAAGTATCGCACTGACGCCTAGTTTTTGCGCCACGTAAAGCGCAGTATAATCCGCCCCGCCTTGGCCAAGGAGTGACGGGCGATCATCTTCGCCAATCCCCACAAAACCCGGCATGACCACAATATCGTGATTTTTCAAATCTTCTTGCAATTGCGCAACATTCAAATCCACAAGTTCGGCATCGGTATGTGGCCCTTGTGCTTTCAGTCCCAAATCACGCGCTTGGCGGACAAAGGCGGGCGCCCCAATTCGCTCTAACGCCAATGCAAGCAGCGCAGCAGAACGGCGCTCGCCCAGTTGAATAAGTTCTGGCAGGTTTTTCGCGGTACCCTCTGGGCCCACACGCAAAGCTTCGGCCATTAAAATATCGGTCTGGTCACCTTGCGCCGAGGTTACGGCGACAACATTTTGACCCATACGGTAACGGCGGTAAATCTCACTTGCGGCGTCTGTGTAATCATCAAGTGATTTTAAAACACTGTGACCAAAATTCAAAACTATGACTGGAACGGGCATTTGACTTCACCTTGTTAGGAACGGGCCAAGTAATCGGGACGCGGCAATCTGTCAATATTTGGCGGTATTCTATTTTAAAAAAGCTGCGCCTTTATGTTAAAATCTTCTAAGGTAGATTTTTGATATGGCACATGTGTTAAAAACAGACTTAGAATATTAGGTAGACGCCCTGAGTATAAAAGAGAGTGTCACGAATTTAAGGACGCAGACCCCAAATCCAACGGATAAAGACACGCTAAAGGCGATTCAGTTTTATCTAAAACATGACGCGTTAATGGATGTCAAAAATACAAAGCCTTAGGTTACGCCAAGACGTGCGACCATGCCTCACTTTCCATTTTATTTAAAAAGACTATATCTCACCTATGGATATTCAAATAACGCCCGACCGCTCAAAATGGCTTGCCTCGAAACGCGGATTTAAACGCACGTGCCCAAATTGTGCGAGCGCGCCTTTGTTCAAAACTTATCTTAAATCTGTTGACCGTTGCGACACGTGCGGCGAGGACTGGGGCGACGTTCGCGCGGATGACGGGCCTGCTTGGGCCACCATGCTTGTCGTCGGGCACGTTGTTGCGCCGCTCTTTCCATTTGTGATTTTTTCTAAAGACTTATCAGACTGGGCAGCCATTTTGATATTGTGCACAGTCGCGACCCTCTTGTCGCTTTGGATACTTCCAAAAATGAAGGGCCTGTTTATCGGCTTTATCTGGGCCAGCGGCGCGCCGACAAGTTAAGCGATATACAAAACACACATAGTATATTGGGACATCACATCATGACCGGATCGGCAAACCTTTCACACCTATTAGCCTCCATGAGTCCCGTACTGCACGACGAAACATTTGGCTTCATCACCGTGGATGCGAATACCGCCCTTTCCGAAATCGGAGCGGTCATGCAATTTACTGAACTCGAAGGCCTGACCCTTATAGCCCCGCTAGAGCGGGCTAAAGCGGCGGGCCTTACATGTGAGTTTCCGTGCCGCATGATTACGCTGAATATTCATTCCTCACTTGAAGCCGTCGGGTTTTTAGCCGTTATCACAACCCATCTTGCGACCTTGGATATGGGCGTAAATCCTGTTTCGGGTTTTTATCATGATCATTTGTTTATCCCCGCAGACCGCGCTGCGGATGCGATGACCGCCTTGGCAGAGCTTTCGCAAAAATATCAAGACCAGATAAACGCAGACTTGACGATGCAGAGCTAAACCGCCATATCACAGACACCATCAAGACCGACGGAGGGACAGGCCCGCCAGCTCTTTAATCAGAGTCGATGTCGGGGCAACCTTGGAACATATTCCAGTGGTGCCAAATCCTGCAACGCTTTAGGGCGATGAAAGATGGGAGCGGCACGATAGAGCCTTCCCCTTTTTTAATTGCAGATTTTGGCTCATTTGAAGTGCCCAGATTTGATGTGACGGAGCGCCTTATGGCCAGCATGACTATGGCACGTGATATCAGTGTCGACACGGGCAATACTGATTTGCAACGCGGATGCGTCTTACGCGATGACGTAATAATGGGCCGTATTTACGGGCCAGATAACGCGCCTGCAATTGTCGTGCTTGGCGGGATATCGGCCACGCGCTTTGTCGCGGACGGCGGACGGCTGGGTCGCGGTTGGTGGTCAACGCTTGTGCGCGAGGGTGGCCCAATCGATTTGAAGAAATTCCGTGTCATCGGTATAGATTTTGCGCCCAATGTTGGTGCAGACTCTTGCCCAGAGAGCATTACAACATTTGACCAAGCAGCGCGCGTGAAAGCTTTGCTCGACCATCTAAACATCTCCAAAGTTCGCGCCATAATCGGCAGCAGTTATGGCGGCATGACAGGGCTGGCCTTCGCGCAAACCTATCCAGACCGTATTGAAAACCTTTTAGTTATCGGCGCAGGACATAAGCCTTATCCGATTGGCGTGGGCTGGCGCGGCATTCAGCGACGTATTGTACGACTGGGTATAAAGGCAGGCCATCCCAAAGACGGGCTAAAACTCGCGCGGGAGTTGGCCATGACGACTTACCGCACCCCCGAAGAATTTTCAGATCGGTTTGACCTTAAAGAAACCGCGCAAAATCCGTCTATGTTTGACATTTGCGATTATCTCGGCTCACGCGGGGACGCCTTTGCAAAGCAAATGAATGCGGAACGTTTTCTCGCGTTGTCGGAATCCATTGATCTTCACCGTGTCGAGCCTGAGCTTATTTCAACGCCGACACTTTTGATGTCAGCTATTTCCGACCAACTCGCGCCTTTGTCTGAAATGCGTGAACTGCGGGACCGCTTGAACGGCCCGAGTGATCTGTTCACCTTCACCTCACTCTTTGGCCATGACGCGTTCCTTAAGGAATATGACGCCATGTCCCCAAGAATAGAGCAGTTTTGCAAAGAGATTTTATCGTGAGCGCAAAAACACCAACCCCGACGACTAAACTTGTGCAAGCCGATATCGGTACGGACAGCGCTTACGGCGCGGTTAGCCCGCCGCTCTATCTCTCGACGACGTATAAGTTTAACGGCTTTGACGATATGGGGGTCTATGATTATGGGCGCGGCGGGAACCCCAATCGCGACGCGCTTGGAAATGCCGTGGCCGAACTCGAAGGCGGCGCACGCGGCGTGGTCACAGCGTCAGGCATGGCCGCGATTGATTTGGTAACAAACCTGATGACCGCGGATCAACTGATTGTCGCCCCGCATGATTGTTACGGCGGCACGCACAGGCTTTTGACGTACCGCGCCCAACAAGGCCGATTGCGGGTGATCTTTGTCGACCAAAATGACGGAGACGCTTTGAACGATGCGCTCGCGCAAAAGCCGACACTTGTCATGATCGAAACACCGTCTAACCCGCTTATGCGCCTTGTTGATATACGTGCGATTTGCAAAGCCGCGCACAGTGTCGGGGCGAAGGTCGTGGTGGATAACACATTCCTCTCGCCTGCTCGCCAACGCCCGCTCTCACTTGGCGCGGATTTTGTCCTGCACAGCACAACCAAATTCCTCAACGGCCATAGCGATGTGGTCGGCGGCGCGATTGTGTCTAAGACGGAAGAAGACGGAGAGGCCCTCGCATGGTGGGCCAATTGCACAGGCGTGACAGGCGCACCGTTTGATAGCTTCCTCACCTTGCGCGGTATGCGGACATTACATGCGCGTATGGATATTCAAGAACGTAACGCAATGGCGATCGCGGAGTTTCTGCACACCCATCCCGCAATTGAGCATGTCTATTATCCCGGTTTAAAATCAGATGTCGGACACAACTTGATGCAGGCTCAGCAATCCGGCGCAGGGGCGATCCTCTCTTTTGAGGTCGCAGGCGGGCGGAACGCCGTGAAGACCTTACTTGAATCCACAACCCTGTTTCAACTTGCCGAAAGCCTTGGCGGGGTTGAAAGCCTGATGAGCCACCCAACAACTATGACCCACCGCGGAATGACCGAAGAGGCGCGTAAAATTGCAGGTATTAAGGATAATCTGGTACGAATTTCGGTCGGATTGGAATCCGAAACAGACTTAATCGAAGAACTACGCAATATTTTACCCGTATAGCTCTGTTTATTGCAAATTAATTGCAATACATAGTCTTAAAATACGCTTTTGAGAGCAAATTTTTCCCTTGTGCATGTCCGTTTTTTTTGTCAAAAAGGATTTATTAAAGGAGTGTTTATGAATCCGTATAATCGCGATAACGAACCTAAAGTAAAAGTTGCCACGCAATCACAGTCCGCTGTGTCGCCTGTCGCTCTTATTCTTGTGCTTCTATCCCTTCTGGTGCTCGTGGTGAGCAATGGAGCGGCGAGCGCAACCTAGGAACACACAAACCTTAGGAACCGCCCGCTCTAAAATGAGCGGGTTTTTTTATGCTTCGTAGTCGGTTTTGCGGAGCAAAAATTTCACGCCTAAATGAGTGGAATTAGACGAAGACCGCCACGGCAGTGGCTTTGGTAATACGAATATGAATTGTCGAAACAGACAAACAGAGTGAGAGACATTATGAGCACAAAACGTTCAGACGCGATTGTTAAAGGCCCGTCACGCGCGGCCGCGCGCGCCATGTTGCGTGCCACGGGCATGGACGACGCAAATTTTGAAGGCCCGATCATTGCCGTGTTCAATACATGGACCAATATGGGCCCGTGTAACATGGACTTGGACAAGCTCGCGGTTCCTGTACGCGCCGGTATTCGCGCCGCAGGTGGAACCCCCGTTGATTTCAACTCAATTGCTGTATCAGACGGCATTACAATGGGCAGTGAAGGCATGCGCGCCTCCCTTATGTCGCGCGAAGTCATTGCCGACTCGATTGAACTTGCAGTTAAGGGCCACTCACTTGACGGCGTTATAATCTTGGTCGCGTGTGACAAGACAATTCCAGCGGCAGGCATGGCCCTCGCTCGCATGAATATTCCGGGCGTCGTTCTCTACGGCGGCTCGATCATGCCGGGCAATCACAAAGGCAAAGACCTGTCTGTCCAAGATGTGTTCGAAGCCGTCGGTGCGTGCGCGGCAGGTTTAATTGATGAGGCGGAACTGAAAGACATTGAAAAAGCAGCGTGCCCAGGTGCGGGCGCGTGTGGCGGTCAATTTACCGCCAATTCAATGGCTATGGCGATGACCTTCCTTGGCCTCTCGCCTATGGGCGCAAATGATGTTCCTGCTATATCTGATGATAAAAATGACAGCGCATTTAAAGCGGGTAAAATGGTTGTCGACTGCGTGACTGAAAACCGTTTGCCGCGCGAGATGATTACCAAAACATCTTTGATGAATGCCGCGATTGCGCTTTCTGCAACAGCCGCTTCGACCAATGCAATTTTGCACTTATTAGCCATCGCCTCTGAAGCCGAAATTGAAGGTTTTGATATAGACGCCTTTGACCATGTGTCCCGCACCACACCCGTGATTGGCGACTTAAAACCGGGTGGCCAATATATGGCCTATGACCTTTATGCTGCGGGGGGCTCTGGCCTGATCGGGAAACGTCTGATTGATGATGGCCGTATTGATGACAGCCCAACGGTCACAGGACGTTCCTTATTTGAAGAAATTCTCGACGCCAAAGAAACCGAAGGCCAAGACGTGATTAAAACGTTCGATGCGCCTGTGAAATCACGCGGCGGTTACGGCATTCTTTACGGTGACCTCGCGCCCGAAGGCTGTGTTGTCAAACTCGCAGGACATGGCGCGCTTTTCTTTGAAGGCAAAGCCCGCGTATTCGAGAGTGAAGAATTATGTTTCGAGGTCGTTCAAAATAACGGCATCAATAAAGGCGACGTCATTATCATTCGCGGCGAAGGCCCGTGCGGCGGCCCCGGCATGCGTGAAATGCTCGGCGTGACAGCGGCCCTTGTGGGTCAAGATTTGGCCGATCATGTCGCCTTGATCACAGACGGCCGTTTTTCAGGCGCGAGCTACGGGTTTGTTATCGGACACGTTGCCCCAGAATCCGCACATGGCGGCCCGATCGCATTTGTTGAAGACGGCGACACGGTCACGATTGATGTTGAAGCAAGAACCATCAATGTCAATGCCGACCTTGCAGAGCGCGCTAAGAGTTGGATACCGCCCAAGCCAAAATATCCGAGCGGGGCCTATGCAAAATATGCCAAACTTGTCGGCAGTGCCTCTAAAGGCGCGATCACAAGCTTCCCGTTTGAGAGCTAAATAAAGGCCTGACTCACCACCATGTCCCAGCACGAAATAGAAGGCTTGATCGAAGACAGTGTTCGCATGATTGCGGCGCAAGAATCTTTGACGCGCAATGAACGCCGCACCTATTTCCAATGGCTCTATGCTTTTCAAACACGACACGATTGCGGATACACCCATTTTCGGGTGAAAGATATTTTGATGGAGAGCGGATTTCTGTTTGAGCGGCCCCTCGCGGAACATCCTGAATTTTCGCATCCAAAAATCATAAAACAACTCGATACCGTAAATGTGGACGGTTATCTCTGGCTTAAAAGTCCGTCCCGCGATTTTGAAACGGCTTACGTTCACAAAACAGAAAACGGAGACCTCTCGTTTTTTTATGATTACGGCCATGCACTTTGGGAAAAATTAAACGGCGGAGGCAAGGTCCCAGAGATACCCCCAGACATACCTAACGAGTTCACCCTGACACGCGATATGATGAAAATCGCAATTGATACGGATAGCACCACGCTTGCCATGAATTGGTACGCTTATCTGTGTCATGTCATTATAGAACTTGAAGTGTCTAACGAGACGGACTCTGTTTGGAAAAACGCAACGTTCGAGGCGCGATTAGAGCACGCCCATCTTAAAGACCTTCGCGAAATGGCTGAAAATTGCGAGCCCAAAAAATATAAAGAAGATTGGGGCTATCTGCGCCTCCCCAAATGGCGCGAAGAAAAAGATATGGTGGATCAAAGCCA